>ERZ1370068.6078-contig-508_pt1 | contig 219843 bp, 262 predicted proteins | sample MGYA00561227_ERZ1370068 | MGnify/ENA primary metagenome ERZ1370068 (study PRJEB38410, sample SAMEA6850437) | metagenome | study: Metagenomic assessment of the ecological functions of the soil: analysis of the soil microbiota associated with the...
CCCGACGCGTCCGTGGGGCGGGCGGCCGCCGGCGGGCGCCTGGCTGAGCGCCGACTCGATCAGCGCCTCGAGCATGAAGCGCGCGACGGCCTCCACGTCGCGATAGCTCGAGCCCCAGATGTCGCGCAGCACCACGTACGACTCGATCCCGTAGATGAGGGACAGGGCCTTCAGGAGACGCTCGTAGGCGTCGGGGCCCAGCGTGGCGGCGAGCGGCGCCGCGGCCCGGTGGAGGATGTAGCGGCGGTGGCCGCGCCGATAGGGCTCCTCTTCGAGAAGGCCCGCGCGCTCGAGCGACTCGTGCTCGAGGGCGAGCTGCAGCGCGGCGCGCATGTGCGGCTCGAAGCGTTTGAAGAGCGGGAACGTGCGGTTGAAGAGCTCGCGCACGCGGCCCAGCCCGTCGGTGGCCGTCGGCTCGTAGCGGCGCACCGGGGCCAGCCCCTCCGCGACCACCGCGCTCACGAGCTTGCTGCGACTGGGGAAGTACCGGTACGCGGTGGCGCGCGAGACGCGGGCCTTCACGGCCAGCTCCGGCACCGAGGGGATGCGGCCGCGCCGCACGAGCGTCATGGCGTGCGCGAGCAGGAGGCGATGCGTCCGCGCGCTCGGGCCGGCCGGGCCGGTGTCGGGAGGAGCAGTGCCTTCGAGGCTCGCGTGGTCCTCACGGACCGCTACTGTGACGGGGAAATGCCTGTTGACAAGCCGTGAATGAAGTTTCTAGTATGGCCCACCCGTGTGAGACACGTGTCTCACGCGGCAACGGCCGGCTCGGCGCGGTGCAGCATCGAGCCGGGGCAACGCTGCCTCCTGGAGGACCGTATGGGCAACGTGCTCTTCACGAACGTCCGCATCTTCGACGGCAGCGGCGCCGCGCCGTATCCGGGCGAGGTCCTGATCCAGGGCAATCGCATCTCCCGCGTGGCCCGCGGGGTCCGGGCGCTGCCGACGAGCGGCGTCACCACGGTCGACGCCGGCGGCGCGACGCTCCTGCCGGGCCTCGTCGAGTCGCACACGCACTTTTCCTGGAACGATCAGCCCGCCCTCAACGCCATCCAGCGCATGCCGACCGAGGAGCACATCCTCTGGTGCGCGCACATCGCCAAGCGCTACCTCGACATGGGCTGGACCTCGTGCATCGGGGCGGCCACCGCGAAGCCCCGTCTGGACGTGGTGATCCGCGACGCGATCGAGTCCGGCCAGATCCCGGGGCCGCGCTACCTCGCGGCGAGCCAGGAGATCACGGTGCTGGGGGGCTGGGCGACGAGACGCTGCCGCATCTGCCGTACCCGGAGTTCAGCTTCGGGGCCATCGTCAGCGGTCCGGAGGACATGCGAAAGACCGTGCGCATGTTCCTGAAGTACGGGGTCGACACCGTCAAGCTGAACCTCTCGGGAGAGTACATCGCGGGGCTCCCGGCCGAGTTCACGCCCATGACCGAGGAGGAGATCGCGGTCGCGGTGAAGGAGGCGCACGTGCGGGGCAAGCGCGTGTCGGCCCACGCGCGCTCGGCGGAGGCGGTGAAGCAGTGCGTGCGCCACGGCATCGAGATCATCTACCACGCGAGCTTCGCCGACGAGGAGGCGCTCGACATGCTGGAGCGGCACCGCGACCGGCACTTCGTCGCGCCCGGCCTCGCGTGGCTCATCAACACCTCGTATCACGCGGCCGAGTGGGGATCTCGCCCGAGTCGGCGAAGGCGATGGGCTATCACCGGGAGCTCGAGGTCGCCTGCGAGACGCTCAGGAAGATGCACAAGCGCGGCATCCGGATCCTGCCCGGCGGCGACTATGGCTTCGCCTGGATGAAGCACGGCGAGAATGCGAAGGATCTCGAGCACTTCGTGAAGTACCTCGGCTTCACGCCGATGGAGGCGCTGCTCTCCGCGACGAAGCTCGGCGGCCAGATCATGATGCGGGGCGGCGAGCTCGGGCAGGTGAAGGAGGGCTACCTCGCCGATCTCGTGCTGGTGGACGGGGATCCGCTCGCGAATCTCGCGGTGCTCCAGGATCGGAGCCGGCTGCTCGGCATCATGAAGGACGGCGCGTTTCACAAGGACCCGCAGAAGGGGCCGGCGCGCGGTCGCTTGAGCGTTCCGGCGGCCTGAGGGGCGAGGCGCCGAGCTATCGTGGCGACGCAGTTCATCGAGCGCATGGCCGTCGAGACCGACGGCGACGGCGAGGCCGTCCTGATGATCCACGGCCTCGGCGGCACCTCCAACGTCTGGACCCCCGTGCTGTCGGCGCTGGCCCGGCACCGGACCGTGCGCCCGGACCTGCCGGGCTCCGGCCGCTCCCACCGGGTCGAGGGGCCGCTGTCGATCGAGCGGTTCGTCCAGGCGATGGAGCGCGTCTGTGCCGCGCTGGGGCTGGCGCGGGTGCACGTGGCGGCGCATTCGCTCGGCACGATCGTCGCGTTTCACCTCGCGGTGGCGGCACCGCGGCTGGTGCAGAGCCTGGCGCTCTTCGGCCCGTTGCTGTGCCCGCCCGACGCCGCCCGCCCGGGCCTGCGGGCGCGCGGCGAGAAGGCGCGCGCGGAAGGCGAGGCCGGCATGCAGGCGATCGCCGATCAGCTCGTGCAGGGGGCGATCTCGACCGAGACGCGGACGCGGCGGCCGGTGGCGGTGACGGCGGTCAGGGAGCTCGTCATGCGACAGTGCCCTGACGGCTACGCGCGCACCTGCGAGGCGCTGGCGGACGCCCGCGCGGCCGAGGTCGGCGGGATCACCTGTCCCACGATGCTGGTGACGGGCGACGAGGATGCGATCGCCCCCGCCCAGGCCGTGCGGCAGATCGGCGAGCGCATCGCCGATGCCCGCGTCACCGTGCTGCCGCGTTGCGGCCACTGGACCATGGTCGAAAAGCCCGAGGAGTGCGACGACCTGCTGCGGCGCTTCTACGCCCGGCGGATGTGAGAAGGATGCGAGGAGCAGTGCAGGCCGGCGTAGGAGCGTGTCCGAGCAACGCCGTTCGAGCGCCGGCTTCGCCGGCGCAACCGGGTTTTCGGGGAGGCATCGGAAGGGGGGCGGAGCCCCTCCGAGTCATAGCAGGAGGGAGCAATGACTGCCACGCTCTTCACCAATGTGCGCATCATCGACGGCACCGGCGCCCAACCGTATGCGGGCGAGGTCCTGATCCAGGGCAATCGCATCGCCCGCATCGGCCGCGGGGCGCGCTCGCTGCCCACGGCCGGCGTGACGATCATCGACGGCGCGGGCGCGACCCTGATGCCCGGGATGGTCGAGGCGCACACGCACTTTTCCTGGAACGACGCGGCCGGCCTCAGCGATCTCCAGCGGATGCCGCTCGAGGAGCACGTTCTCTGGTCGGCCACCGTGGCCAAGCGCTACCTCGAAGCGGGCTGGACCTCCTGCGTCGGCGCCGCCTGCGCCAAGCCGCGGCTCGACGTCGTCACGCGCAACGCGATCAACGAGGGGCTCATTCCCGGGCCCCGCTACCTGGCGGCGAGCCAGGAGATCACGGTCGTGGGCGGGCTCGGCGACGAGACGCTGCCGCACCTGCCCTTTCCGGAGTTCAGCTTCGGCGTCGCGGTGACCGGTCCCGAGGAGATGCGCAAGGCGGTGCGCATGTTCCTGAAGTACGGAGTGGACTCGATCAAGCTCAACCTGTCGGGCGACAACTTCATGCCCTCCGCCCCCGCGGGCACGACGTGGATGAGCGACGAGGAAGTGGCGGTCGCGGTGAAGGAGACGAAGATGCGGGGCAAGCGCGTGGCGGCGCACGCGCGATCATGCGAGTCGATCAAGCAGTGCGTGCGCCACGGCATCGAGATCATCTACCACGCGAGCTTCACGGACGACGAGGCGCTCGACATGCTGGAGGCCAACCGCGACAAGGTCTTCGTCGCGCCCGGCATCGGCATCCTCGTCGCCATGCTCGAGCACGCGGCGCCCTCGGGCATCACCCGCGCCAAGGCGGTCGAGATGGGCTATGAGATCGAGCTCGCGGCAGCGTCGGAGTCGCTGCGCAAGATGCACAAGCGCGGCATCCGCGTGCTGCCCGGCGGCGACTACGGGTTCGCGTTCACGCCGCACTGCCAGAACGCCCGGGACCTCGAGTACTTCGTCAAGTACGTCGGCATGACGCCGATGGAGGCGCTCCTGTCCGCCACGCGCCATGGCGGCGAGATCATGATGATGGGCGGCGAGCTCGGCCAGCTCAAGGACGGCTATCTCGCCGACCTCTTGCTCGTCGACGGCGACCCCCTCTCGAACCTGGCAATCTTGAGAGACCCCGCGAAGCTGCTCGCCGTCATGAAGGACGGCGTCTTCTACAAGGAGCCCGAGATCCGGTCGGCGCAGTCGCGCTGGGGCCGCGTCGGTGAAGCCATCTGCGAGCCTCTCGGCGCGCTCCAGATCTGCTGGCGTCGTGCGTCTCTGGCGGCCTGCGTGGCTCGGCGTGGCCTCGCCGCTCGCCTTCGCGGCGTGGGCGCTGGCCGACAACGCGAAGCTCTTTCTCACCACGGCCATGAACGGGCTCACGCTTGCCGCGCTCTACTTCCTGGTGGCGAGCGGGTTCACGCTCGTCTTCGGGCTGATGCGAAACGTCAACCTGGCGCATGGCTCGCTCTACTTGCTGGGCGCCTACGTCGGCTACGTGGCGGGCGAGAAGACGGGCTCGTGGCTCTTCGCCGTGGCCGCCGGGTTCGCGAGCGCGGCGCTGTTCGGTCTCGTTGCTGCAGATCTGCGTGTTTCGGTTCATGCACGGCGAAGACTTGCGCCAGACGATGGTCACGATCGGGCTGTCCATCATGCTCGCCGACCTGCTCCTGTGGATCTTCGGCGGCGAGATCTACCAGTTCGATCCGCCGCGCGCGATCTTCGGCCGCATGCCGCTGCCGATCGTGCAGGTGTACCCGACCTACCGGCTGGTGCTGCTCCTGATGTCAGCATCCATCGGCGTGCTGCTGTGGTGGTTCCTCAATCGGACGCGCGTGGGGATGATGATCCGCGCGGGCGTGGACGACCGCGGGATGCTCGCGGCCTCCGGCGTCAACGTGCAGTTCGTCTTCGCGGTCACCTTCGCGATCGGCGCCGGCCTCGCGGGCTTCGCCGGGGTGGTCGGGGCACCGCGCTGTCGATCGCGCCGGGCGAGGACACACGCTACATGCTGGCCTCGCTGGTGGTGGTGATCGTGGGCGGCATGGGCAGCGTGGTGGGCGCGGGGATCGGGGCGATCCTGATCGGCGTCGCGGAGCAGTTCGGCCTCGCGTACGCGCCGACGTACAGCGTCGTGTTCACCTTCGTGATCATGGCCGTCGTGCTCGCCTTCCGGCCACAGGGCCTCCTGGGGAGGCGGGCGTGAGCGCGGCCGAGTGGCGCAAGGCGATGAACGCCGGTGCCGGCCGCTACGCGTGGCCGGGCACGTCCGCCGGCCGACTGGCCGGGCGGAGGGCCGCGCCCCCAGCGCCGGCCCGTCCGCAAGACGGTCGATGTCGAGACGGCGCCGTGGGGCCGGGCGCTCTGGCGGCACGTCGGCGTGCGGCACGTGCTGGTGCTGCTCGCGGTGCTGGCCTATCCGTGGGTCGCCACGCCGTTCTTCACGTTTCAGATCGGGGCGCAGTCGCTCGCCCTCGGGCTGGTGGCGCTCTCGCTCACCTTTCTCGCCGGCTACGGCGGCATGGTGTCGCTCGCCCAGATGACGGTGGCCGGCATCGCCGGGTACATGTTCGCGATCTTCGCCACGAGCGGCACCGACATCAGCTTGCGCTGGCCGTGGGGCTGGCGGTGCTGCTGGCCCTCGTGATCGCGACGGCATGCGGGACGCTCATCGGCTGGTTCTCCGTGCGGACCGAGGGCATCTACACGATCATGATCACGCTGGCCATCGGTGTGGCGTTCTACTATCTCGCCCAGCAGAACTACTCGCTCTTCAACGGCTTCCAGGGCTTCCAGAGCGTGAAGACGCCCGTGGTGCTCGGCGTCGACCTGCGCGATCCCGTGCCGTTCTACTACCTGGCGCTCGCGTGCGCGCTCGCCGGGTACCTGGCGGTCGCGTATCTCGTGCGCGCGCCCTTCGGCGTGGCCCTGCAGGGCATCCGCGACAACCCGCGGCGCATGAGCGCGCTCGGCTTCCACGTCACCGCGCATCGCGTGGCCGCGTACGCGGTGGCGGGGCTCATCGCCGCGGTGGGCGGCGTGCTGCTGGTCTGGTACAACGGCCTGATCTCGCCGGGGTCGGTGGGCACGAGCTGGCTGATCAATGTCCTGATCATCGCGGTGCTGGGCGGCATGCGGCATCCCATCGGGCCGTTCGTCGGCGCCATCGTGTTCGTGCTCCTGCAGAACTTCGCCGTCGATCTGGTCGGCCGGGCGCGCTTCAACCTCTTGATCGGCGGCGTGTTCCTCGTCATCGTGCTGTTCTCCTCCGACGGCCTGCTCGGATGGTGGGCGCTAGCAGATCGAAGGGGGCCTCGACGGCCCCTCCGAGCCTCCCCAGAACCGGGTTGCGCCGGCAAGCCGGCGCTCGAGCGGCGCCGACTCCGACACGCGCCTGGAGTCCGGCGGCGCGATCCGGGCGGGCCTGGCGGGCAGACGTGAGGACAGACAACGAGGCAGTTCCACCACCGCGGCCGCCGAGGCCGCATTCACCGAGAGGAGGGGACAATGTCGTCACCGAAGAGGCAGCTCACGTGGGTGGTAGTGATGTCGGCGATCCTTGCCGTCGGCGCCGCGGCGAGCGTGGACGCCCAGCAGACCGTCAAGATCGGCTTGCTCGCGACGCTCGAGGGACCCTTCGCCGCGGGGGTCAGGATGGCATGCGGGGCGCCGACCTGGCCGTGAAGCAGCGCGGCGGCATGGTGGCGGGCAAGAAGATCGAGGTCATCAAGGCGTCGTCGGATGCCAAGCCCGACGTCGCCGTCAACGCCACGCGCAAGCTGGTGGAGCAGGACAAGGTCGACATCATGGTCGGGCCCCTGTCCGGGTCCGAGGGCATCGCGGTCAAGAACTACTCGAAGTCGCAGCCCAACGTCACGTTCATCAACGGCTCGTCGGGCGCGCAGGCCACCACCCTGGTCGATCCCTCGCCGAACTTCTTCCGCTTCAACACGGAAGGGGCGCAGTGGATGGTCGGGCTCGGCGAGTACGCGTTCAAGGACAAGGGCTACAAGAAGATGGCGCTGATCGCCGAGGACTACGCCTTCCCGTACTCGCAGGTGCAGGGCTTCATGACCGAGTACTGCAAGGCGGGCGGGCGCGTCACGCACAAGGCGTGGGTGCCGCTCGGGAGCAAGGACTACTCGTCGGTCATCGCCAAGCTGCCCCAGGACGTGGACGCGCTGCTGGTGGTGCTGGGCGGCGCCGACGCCGTGAACTTCTTGACGCAGTACGAGCAGGCGGGCGGCAACAAGCCGATGGTGGGCGGCTCGATCACCGTCGACCAGACCGTTCTCAACTTCAAGGGCAAGCGGCGCGAGTCGCTGCTCGGCACGCCGTCGGCCGGCCCCATCGCCGACAGCTACGATGCCCCGGAGTGGAAGAAGTTCGTCGCCGACTACAAGGAGAACTTCAAGGACGGGTTCCCGAGCCCCTCGCTGTTCGCGTACGTCTACTACATCAACATGAAGGCGGCGCTGGACGGCCTCGACGCCGTGAAGGGTGATCTGTCGGGCGGCCAGGCGAAGTACCGGGAGGCGCTCAAGAACCTGAAGCTCAAGACGCCCACCGGCGAGGTCACGCTCGACGAGAACCGGCAGGCCATCGGCACCACGTTCGTCACCGAGGTGGCCAAGGCGGCCGACGGCGGGTTCTACAACAAGGTCGTCAAGGCGGTGCCGAACGTCAACCAGCGGCTCGGCATGAGCAAGGCGGACTTCGACAAGGTGGGGCTCGGCTCGCGCGACGTCCCCAACTGCTGGTGAGGGCGGGGCGCCGCTAGCAGGATGCGGAAAACTCGCAGGATGCTTTTCAGCATCCTGCCTCAGGTGATGGCCATCGCCACCACCAGCCCGCCGCTCGCGTCCGGTGATGCCCTCGTGCTCGAGGGCGTCACCCGGACGTTCGGCGCGCTGCGCGCGATCGAGGACGTCTCGCTCTCGATCGCGGCGGGCGAGCGCCGGGCGCTCATCGGCGCCAATGGCGCCGGCAAGACGACGCTGTTCAACGCGATCACGGGCGACTTCCCGCCGACGGCGCGGCCGCGTGCGCTTCTTCGGCGAGGACGTGACCGCCATGCCCCCGCACGAGCGGATCCGGATGGGTCTGCGCCGGACGTATCAGTCCTCGCTCCTGTTCCGAGACCTCACGGTCCGGGACAACCTGTTCCTCGCGGTGCGCGGCGTGGCGCGCGGGCGGTTCGGGTTCCGGCGGCCGCCGCCCTCGCACCCCACGCAGCGCGCGACGGACGATCTCATGCAGCGGGTGCGCTTGACCGCGGTCGCCGACCAGCCGGTGGCCGCGCTGTCCCACGGCCAGCAGCGGCAGCTCGAGATCGGCATGGCGCTGGCGGGGGCGCCGCGGTTCATCCTGTTCGACGAGCCGGCGGCGGGACTGTCCCCGGCCGAGCGGCGCGAGCTGGTCGCGCTGCTGGCGACGCTGCCGTCGCACATGGGCTTCATCATCATCGAGCACGATCTCGACGTGGCGTTGCGCGTCGTCGAGCGCGTGACCGTGATGCACAACGGCCACGTGCTCAAGCACGGCACGCCGGCCGAGATCGAGGGCGACGCCGAGGTGCAGGCGATCTATATCGGCGGCGGGCGGGCACTGATGCGCTGGTTCTCGCGGGCGCGACGGCCGCGGTCCTCCGGGCCGATCCTGGCCGTCGAGAAGCTCGACGTCTACTACGGCCGGGCGCACGCGCTGCAGGAAGTCTCCCTCAGCCTCGATCACGGGGCCACGGCGGTGGTGGGCAGGAACGGCATGGGCAAGACGACGCTGTGCAATGCGATCACGGGCCTCGTTCCCGCGTCGGGCAGCGTGCGGCTCGCCGGCGAGGAGATCCTGGGATTGCCGCCCCATGCCATCACCAACCGGGGCGTGGGGTACGTGCCGCAGGGCCGGCGCGTGTGGCCATCGCTCACCGTGGACGAGCACCTGCGCCTCGCGGCGGGGGCGCTCGGGCGCGTGGACCGTGGCGCGCGTGTACCAGACGTTCCCGCGGCTCGCGGAACGGAAGGGCCATGGCGGCGCCGAGCTCTCGGGCGGCGAGCAGCAGATGCTCGCCATCGCGCGGGCGCTGCTCTTCAACCCGATGCTGCTCGTGATGGACGAGCCGACGGAGGGGCTGGCGCCGGTCATCGTGCGCCAGGTGGCCGACATGCTGAAGCATCTGGCGGCGGACGGGGAGATCTCCGTGCTGCTGATCGAGCAGAACCTCGGCGTCGCGATCGAGGTCGCCGACACCGTGGACGTGATGGTGAACGGGCGCATCGCGCGCTCGATGCCCGCCGCCGAGCTCGGGGCGGACCGCGAGCTGCAGCAGCGCCTGCTCGGCGTGAAGGTCGGCGAGGACGAAGCCGCCGATGAGGAGTCGGCGCCGGCGGACGGTTCGTGGGAGGCGCCCGAGGCGGACGCGATCACCGTCTACACGGTGAAGCGCGCCGGCGACGAGGACCCGTCCGCGCGCCGCGAGGCCGATGCGCCCGCCGAGCGAGCCGTGCGCGGGTTCACGCGGTGGAACGCGGCCGATCCGACGGCGGCGCCGCGCGACCGCCTGATCGACAGCCGCGCGGAGCCCGCGACCCCGGTCCCGCCCCTGACGGAGGCGGCCGCCGCTCTCGCGGAGAGCGGCCGCGCGGCGCGGGTCGTGGAGTTGCCGGTAGCCGCCACCGTCGGCCGCGCCGCGTACGTCGCGGGCACGTTCGACACCAAGGGCCGAGAGCTGTACTTCCTGCGCGACTGCCTGGAGAAGCTCGGGCTTCGCACCGTCACGGTGGATCTCTCGACCTCCGGGAAGCCGTCGCCCGCGATGATCCACCCGCGCGAGGTGGCGCGGCATCATCCGAAAGGCGAGCGCGCCGTGTTCACGGGCGACCGCGGCTCGGCGGTGACGCGAGATGGCGGTGGCCTTCGAGCACTTCGTCGCGCGGCGGCGCGACCTCGGCGGCCTCATCTCCGCCGGGGGCTCCGGCGGCACCGCGCTGGCCACGGCCGCCATGCGCAGCCTGCCCATCGGCGTGCCAAAGATGATGGTGTCCTCGGTCGCGTCGGGCGATGTGAAGCCCTACGTCGGCCCCTCGGACATCTGCATGATGTATTCGGTCACCGACGTGGCCGGCATCAACCGGATCTCGGAGCGCGTGCTCGCCAACGCGGCGCACGCCCTGGCGGGCATGATCGCCTACGGGCGCACCCCGGAGGCGGCCTCCGCCGCGAAGCCCGCCATCGGGCTCACGATGTTCGGCGTGACGACGCCGTGCGTGCAGACCGTCGTCAAGGCGCTCGAGGACCGCTACGACTGCCTCGTGTTCCACGCGACGGGAACCGGCGGCCAGTCGATGGAGAAGCTCGTGGCCTCGGGACTCCTGGCGGGTGTGATCGACGTGACCACCACGGAGATCGCGGACGAGATCGTCGGCGGCGTGCTGTCCGCGGGTCCGTCGCGCCTGGACGCGATCATCAGCACGCGGCTGCCCTATGTCGGCTCCTGCGGCGCCCTCGACATGGTGAACTTCTGGGCGATGGACACGGTGCCGGCGAAGTTCCAGGGCCGGAACCTGTACCGGCACAACTCGAACGTCACGTTGATGCGCACCACGCCCGAGGAATGCGCCCGCATCGGGCGCTTCATCGTGGACAAGCTGAACCGGATGGAGGGCCCCGTGCGCTTCCTGATCCCGGAGGGCGGAGTGTCTCTGATCGATGCGGCGGGCAAGCCGTTCTGGGATCCCGACGCCGACCGGATGCTGTTCGACGCGATCGGCTCGGGCTTCCGGGCGGGGACGAACCGGAAGCTGGTGCGCCTGCCGCACAACATCAACGACCAGGCGTTCTGCGATGCGCTCGTGGCGAGCTTCGAGGAGATCGCCGGGAGCGCCTCCGCGGGCGCCCGGTTGCGAGTCGGGTGAGCCGTGGCCCGCATCGCGCGCCAGGACAGCCTCAAGAAGTTTCGCGCCATGATCCGGCGCGGCGAGCCGATCATCGGCGGCGGCGCGGGCACGGGGCTCTCGGCCAAGTGCGAGGAGGCCGGCGGCATCGACCTCATCGTCATCTACAACTCCGGGCGCTACCGCATGGCGGGGCGCGGGTCGCTCGCCGGGCTCATGGCGTACGGCAACGCCAACGAGATCGTGCTGGAGATGGCGCGCGAGGTGCTGCCCGTCGTGAAGAACACCCCGGTGCTGGCCGGGGTGAACGGCACGGACCCGTTCATGATCACGCACGACTTTCTGCGGCGGCTCGCCGAGCTGGGCTTCTCCGGCGTGCAGAACTTCCCGACAGTGGGCCTCTTCGACGGGACGATTCGCGCCCAGCTCGAGGAGACGGGCATGGGCTACGGACTCGAGGTCGAGATGATCCGGGCGGCCCACGAGCTCGACCTGCTCACGACGCCCTACGTGTTCTCGGAGGCAGAACGCCGTGGACATGGCCAAGGCGGGCGCGGACATCCTCGTCTGCCACCTGGGCCTCACCACCGGCGGCGCGATCGGCGCGGAGACGGCGCTCGCGCTCAAGGACTGCGTGCCGCGCATCGAGTCATGGGCGGCGGCCGCGCGCTCGGTGAACCGCGAGGTGATCGTGCTGTGTCACGGCGGACCCATCGCGCGGCCGGCCGACGCGCGCTACATCCTGCGCAACTGCCGGCACTGCCACGGCTTCTACGGCGCCTCGAGCATGGAGCGGCTACCCACGGAGGTGGCGCTCACGGAGACGACCCGAAAGTTCAAGCGCATCCGCGCTGCAGGGAGCAGCGCAAGTGATGACCGTACGTCGGCCAGGATCGGAGTTGTGTCCGCCGCTGATCGGCGGAGACGCAGCACGTGACGATCGAGCCCAGCTGGATGATGAATGTGGTGGGGAGCTTGGGGAGAGCCGGCGCCGCTCCCCCAATCTAATCAAATGCCGTTAGGAGTGCGTCTCATGACAGGCATCACAATTCGGCGCGGTGATCCTCGGGCTGATCGTCGCCGCGATCGTCGTGGCGATCGCCGTGTGGTTGATGCACTGGCTGTACCTGCGCTCGTCCAAGGAGCGCGCGTTCGTGCGCACCGGCCTCGGGGGCCAGAAAGTGGTGATGAACGGCGGCGCGCTCGTGCTGCCGATCGTCCACGACGTCGTGCCCGTCAACATGAACACCCTGCGGCTCGAGGTCTCCCGCGGCCGCGACAAGGCGCTGATCACCAAGGACCGCATGCGCGTGGACGTGGTGTCGGAGTTCTACGTGCGCGTGCAGGCGACGACGGACGCCATCGCCTCCGCCGCCCAGACGCTGGGCCAGCGCACGCTGGAGCCCGAGACGCTGAAGGAGCTGGTGGAGGGCAAGTTCGTCGACGCGCTCCGCACCGTGGCCGCGGAGATGACCATGGAGGAGATGCACGAGAAGCGCGGCGAGTACGTCAAGCGCGTGAAGAGCGTCGTCGCCGCCGACCTGCTCCAGAACGGGCTCGAGCTGGAGGCGGTGTCGCTCACTCAGTTCGACCAGACCGCCATGGAGTTCTTCAACCCGTCCAATGCCTTCGACGCCGAGGGCTTGACGCGCCTCACCGAGCAGATCGAGCGCCGCAAGAAGATCAGGAACGACATCGAGCAGGACACGATGATCCAGGTGCGCAACAAGAACCTCGAGACGGAGCGCCAGGCGCTCGACATCGACCGGGAGCTGGAGTACGCCCGCCTGGCCCAGGAGCGCGAGCTGGAGACGGAGCGCGCCTCCCAGCGCGCCGAGGTGGCGCGCCAGCGGGCGGACAAGGAGCAGGAGACGGAGCGCGCCCAGATCGGCGCGCGGGAGGCGGTGGACCGCGCGCGCATCACGTCGGAGCGGGCGGTGGAGGAGGAGCGGATCATCAAGGAGCGCGAGGTGCAGCAGCTCGAGATCGCGCGGCGCCAGGCGGTGGAGCTGGCCGAGCAGCACCGCGCCATCGCGGTGGCCGAGCAGTCGAAGGCGCAGTCGGAGGCCCAGGGCGCCGCGGACCTCGCACGGGCGAAGGCGGTGGCCGAGGAGGAGCGCGTCTTCACGGCACGCGAGACCGAGATGGCCGAGCGCAGGAAGCGCATCGATCTCATCGGCGCCCAGCAGGAGGCGGAGCGGGACGCGGTGCGGCTCCGCGTCGGCGCCGAGGCGGAGCGGACGGCGGCGGGTGATCGGGGCGCGGCGGTGCGCGCGGAGGCGGAGGCCCAGGCCGACGCGGACAAGGTGCGCTCGATGGCGTCGCGCATCCGCTACGAGGTCGAGGCGGAAGGGGTACGGCTGATGAACGAGGCACAGAACCTGCTCACCCCGGAGGCGCGGCTGTCGGCGATGCGCCTGCGCTTGATCGAGAAGCTCGACATGATCATCCGGGAGTCGGTGAAGCCGATGGAGCGCATCGAGAGCATCAAGATCCTCCAGGTCGACGGCCTCGGGGGCGGGGGCGGCGGTCACGCGGATGCGACGGGAGGCGGGGTGGCTTCGCCGACAACGTGGTGAACTCGGCGCTGCGGTTCCGGGCGCAGGCGCCGCTCGTGGACCAGCTCCTGCGAGAGATCGGGGTCGACTCGGGCGACGTCGGCAAGGCCGCACGCGGCCTGCTCGACCGCGGCACGAGCGCCGTCTTGCCCGCGGCCGGGGTCGGCGACGTGACTCCCGAGTAGACGCCGGGACCGCCGCGGCCGTGATCAAGGTCTACGTTTCGAGCGTCATCGAGGCGCCCGCGGACGCCGTGTGGGCGGAGATCCGGGACTTCAACGGGTTGCCCAAGTGGACGCCATTCGTCGTCGACTCGCGGATCGAGGGCGGCCTGTCCGCCGACACGGTCGGCTGCGTCCGCAACTTTCGCCTCAAGGATGGCGGCGGTATCCGCGAGCAGCTGCTGGCGCTGTCCGACTACGACTTCCAGTGCACGTACTCCATCCTGGAGAGCCCCATGGGCGTGGACAACTACGTGGCCACGCTGAAGCTCACGCCCGTCACGGACGGCAACCGCACGTTTGCGGAGTGGTGGGCCGAGTTCGACTGCGCGCCCGAGCGCGAGGGCGAGCTGGCCCAGAGCATCGGTCAGGGCGTCTTCCAGGCCGGCTTCGACGCGCTGAAGGGGATGTTCCGGCGCTGACCGCACCTCCATGATCCGCGTGACCCGGTCCGCCGTGATCGACGCGCCGATCGAGCGCGTCTGGGACGTGCTCCGCGATTTCAACAGTCACACCGCGTGGCATCCGGTGGTGGCCGAGTCCGAGATCGAGGGCGGAGAGCCGTCGGACCAGGTGGGCTGCGTGCGGCGCTTCACGCTGCGGGACGGCAACCGGATCCGGGAGCAACTGCTGGCCCTCTCGGATCGGGACCACAGCTCGACGTACTGCATCCTCGACGCGACGCTGCCGATCCGGCGGTACGTCGCCACGGTGCAGCTCAAGCGGGTCACCGACGGCGAGCGCACATTCTGGCACTGGCAGAGCACCTTCGACGCGCCGCCGGGCCGGGAGCGCGAGCTGGCGGATCTCGTCGGCACCGGCGTCTACGAAGGAGGCTTCAACGGCCTGCGCGCTTACCTGCGAACGCCGCGGCACGCTTCATCTCGCGCCGCGAGCGCATCGGGATCGGGCGGCGCCGCGGCGGGAAGCGCCATGGCTGCGCAGGGCGTCGTCGTGTCCGCGTTCGGCGGCCCCGACGTGCTCCGCCATCAGGCATGGCCGGCGCGACCACCGGGACCGGGCGAGGTGCGCATCCGCCAGACGGCCGTGGGCGTCAACTACATCGACGTCTACGTGCGCGCGGGCCTGTACCGGTTGATCGAGCCACCCGCGCTCCTCGGGATGGAGGCGGCCGGCGTGGTCGTCGACACCGGACCCGATGTCGTCCACCTCCTGCCCGGAGACCGCGTCGCCTATGCGTGCGTGCCGCCCGGCGCCTACGTCAGCGTCCGCACCATGCCGGCCGAGCACGTCGTGGTGCTGCCCGACGACGTGGACGACGAGACGGCCGCCGCGGTGATGCTGAAGGGCATGACCGCCGCATGTCTCCTGCACCGCACGCATCGCGTGCGCGCCGGCGAGACGGTCCTCGTGCACGCCGCCGCGGGTGGGGTCGGCTTGTACCTCTGTCAGTGGGCGAGGGCACTCGGCGCCCGCGTGCTCGGCACCGTCTCCGGCGAGGACAAGGCGAGGCTGGCCCGCGACAACGGATGCGAGCTGCCCATCATCAGCCGCGACTACCGGTTCGCGCGGGCCGTGCAGGACGCCACATCGGGCCGGGGCGTGGACGTGATCTACGACGGGCTGGGCCGCGCGGCCGCCGATGAGAATCTGCAGGCGCTCGCCCTCTGCGGCCACTGGGTGAGCTATGGGCAGGCGACGGGCCCGCTGGCGCCGATCTCGGCGGAGGCGCTCAGCGCCAAGTCCGTGACGCTCAGCCGGCCGGTCATCTTCCACTACACCGCCGAGCGCGCCGCGCTGAACGAGATCGCGCAAGCAGACCTTCGCGGCGCTGCGCGGCGGGGTGTTGCGAGTGGAGCGGCGGCACCGGTATCCGCTCGCGAGCGCCGCGGAGGCACATCGCGACCTCGAGGGGCGTCGGACGAGCGGGCCGCTCGGTGCTCCTCCCGTGATGACATGCTCGCATCACCTCGCCTGCGCTCGAGTCTCGACGACGAGCCGGCGGTACGTCTGAAAGAACCTCGGGCTGATGTCCCGCAAGGCCCTGCGCTGCCGGACCAGTTCGTCGCCGAAGCCCTGGCTCTCCAGCACCAGCAACCCGGGCAGGAGTCGGAGCGCCTGTAGGGGTGCTCCGGTGTCGGGAACCTCGTCGGCACGAAACACGTGCGCAACCCACCGGTGCCGGAGCGCCAGCCAGGCCGGGAACCACGGCACATCCCGGCCGCGCGCATCGCCGCCGTCACCGGGATCAGGCTCCGCGTCGAATGCCGCCCAGGCCTCGCGCACGATGCGGCTCGGCAGCGCCGGCGCCTGTCGAGCGAACGACTCCGGCTCCAGCCAGCACAAGGGCAGCCAGAGCCGGACCGCCTCCCGCTCGTCGCCGTCATGCCAGCGAGCGGATCCCATCCAATACCGAAGCAGTGGCGCGGCCTCAGCCGGATCCAGCACCGCCTCCGTCCGGGCGAGCGCCTGCCACCAGGGGAGCAGGAAGGCCGCGGCCCCGAGGCCGAGCAGCCGGTTGGCCGCGGGCACGAGGACCATGAGCCTTTCGATCAGGGGACCGGGCTCTCCGGCGCTCAGCGGCGCCGGCGGCTTGTCGTAGACCGAGCGGACGAGGCGATCGAAGGCCGCGAGATCCGGGTGAGCGGGGTTCTCCTTGCGAAGCCGATTCAGCGCATCGCGGGCGCCCTCCAGACGTCCCGCGAGGAGCGCGCCGACGAGGTCGTTGACGAGGATGGTCTCTCGGCCGTCGAGGAAGAGGTCGAGCTGCATGGGTCCCGCGGGCAACTTACAAGGACGCGCGCCAGACGGTCAAGGCGGCTGCCGATGACGCTCCTGCGCGAGGAGGCCTCTCCATGAGACCGCGGAAAGTAACATCGTGAATGGCGCGACGATATGTCGCTCGGTAACATTTTAGATGGCGCGATACGCGGTCTGGACATTGGGGGCGATCTTCGCTAGGCTGGCGCCTCCTCGGCACTCAGACACCGCAAAGCGCCCGAGAGGACCATTTTCAGCGAACCGGGAGGGAACGATGCGCATCACGGCCGCCGTGCTCTACGACGTCAACAAGCCGTACTCGATCGAGCCAGTGGAGCTGGACCCGCCGAAGCGCGGCGAGGTGCTGGTCAAGGTCGGCGCCGCCGGCATCTGCCGGAGCGACCTGCACTTCCAGAAGGGCGAGGCGACCATCGCGCTGCCCGCCGTGCTCGGGCACGAAGGCTCGGGCACCGTGGAGACCGTGGGCGAAGGCGTGAGCATGGTCGAAGCCCGGCGATCGCGTCATCCTGAGCTTCGTGCCCAACTGCGGGCACTGCCACTCGTGCGAGACCGGCCGGCCGCACCTTTGCGACGAGCACGCGCGCACCAGCGGCAAGCTCTTCGACGGCACCTCGCGCCTGCACACTCTCGCCGGTCAGGATCTCACCCACATGGGCAAGGTGGCGTGCTTCGCCGAGTACGCGGTGGTGCCCGAGGCCGGCTGCATCCCGGCGCCCGCCGGCCTCGGCTTCGCGCAGATGGCGCTGATCGGCTGCAGCGTCACCACCGGCGTCGGCGCTGCGGTCTTCAATGCGCGGTGTCGGGCCCGGCGACAGCGTGGCGGTGATCGGCTGCGGCGGCGTGGGCATCAATGTCATCCAGGGCGCCCGGCTGGCCGGCGCCACGACCATCGTGGCCGTGGACGTGAAGGACTCGGCGCTCGCCTTCGCGCGGAAGTTCGGCGCCACCCACACCGTCAACGCGCGCACCGAGGCGGCGGTGGAGCGCGTGCAGGCCATCACCGGCGGCGGCGCGCAGTTCGCCTTCGAGGCGTATGGCGGCGGCGCGACGACGCGGATGGCCGTCGACATGCTCAGAAAGCGCGGCACCGCGGTCATCGTCGGCATCGCACCCGTGGGCGATGCCGTCACGCTCGAGCCGATGGTGATCACGCGGATGGAGAAGACGATTCGCGGTTGTTACTACGGCTCGGCCCGGCCTCGCCAGGACATGCCCAGGATCGCCGACTGGCATGCCCGCGGGCTGCTCGACATCGACGGGCTGGTGACCCGGCGCTACGGCCTCGCCGACATCAACCGCGCCTACGACGATCTCGAGTCCGACGCGGTCGGCCGCGGCGTGATCATCTTCTAGGAGGCCCGCCATGTCGGTGACGCTCATGCCGCGCCTGCTCCAGACCGACGAGGTCCTCGATCACCTGAGGGCGCTCCGGAGCCGTCAACCCGTCCGCTACTGGGCGTTCTACTCGAGCCAGCTCGGAGGGATCGTGACCGATCCCGCGCTCATGGTCATCCCCTTCGACGATCACATGGTGCATCGGGGCCACGGCGTCTTCGACACCGCGGCCATCGTCGACGGGAGGATCTACGACCTCGAGGCGCACCTCGACCGGTTCATCCGCTCGGCCACGACGTCGCGCCTCACCTTGCCGTGCGCGCGCGAGGAGATGCGCGACGTCATCGCGCGCACCGCGGCGGCGAGCGGCAAGCGCGACGGCTCGATCCGCTACTGGATCTCCGCGGGCCCGGGCAGCCTCGGCCTGCCTCCCGCGGCCGGTGCCGAGCCCGGGTTCTTCGTCATGATCCACGCCGGCCTCGCGTACCCGGACACGTGGTACTCGAAGGGCTTGCGCGTCATGACGACGACGTACCCCATCAAGCCGCCGCTCTACGCCGTCACCAAGAGCACCAACTACCTGCCGAACATCCTGATGCAGATGGAGGCGCAGGAGGCGGGGCTCGACAACGGCGTCTTCGTCGACGAGGCCGGCAACGTCGGCGAGAGCTCGAACATGAACGTGGCGTTCGTCACCCGCGACGGTGTTCTCAAGCACCCGAAGTTCGACCACATCCTGTCCGGGTGCACGTCGCTCCGCCTGCTCGAGCTGGCCCGCGGCCTCGAGGGCAATCTGCTGCGCGGAGTCGAGGTGTGCGACGTCCCGGTCGCCGAGGCGCGCGGTGCCCGCGAGATGCTGCTGATCGGCAGCTCGATCAAGGTGGCGCCCATCGTCGAGTGGGACGGCAAGCCCATCGGGGACGGCACGCCGGGCCCGATCGCCCGGGCCCTCTTCGACGTGCTCGCGCAGGACATGCGCTCGGCGCGCGACCGCCTGCTCGACGTCCCGTACTGAGACCGCGCGCGCCGCCGGGGTGATCCGGGGCGCCGCCTAGCAGGATGCGGTAAAACTCGCAGGATGCTCGAAAGCGTCCAGATGCGAGGCGCGCGCCCGACGGCCGCCGCGAGGCGTAGTCTCTCTACGTTGAGCGTGCGGCCGAGGCATCGGAAGCAGGCGGAGCCCTTTTCCGAGCATCCTGCTAGGCTCAGCCCTTCACGCTCTCGACGATCAGGCGGAGGAAGGGCTCCACGTGTCCCCTGTCGATCCAGCGCACGACCACGACGAGGTCGTGCTCGGGGTCGATCCAGATCACGTTGCTGCCCGCGCCCCTCGCCGAGTAGCTCGACTCCGGCGCGAAGGCCATCGGTGCCCGCCCAGTATTGAGCCACCACAGCAGGCCGTAGCCGGGGTTGATCGGGCAGGGGCGGCGCATCTCCTCGATCCAGGACTCCGAGAGGAGCTTCTGTCCCTGCCAGTCTCCGCGGCGCAGCATCAGGAGACCGAAGCGCGCGTGGTCGCGGCTGCCGATCCAGAGGCCGCCACCCCAATGCGAGCCGCCGGGTACCGACGGCATCCGGACACCGTCGATCTCGACCCACGCATTGCGATACGGCTGCCACTGCCACGTGTCGGACGCGCCGACGGGCTCCATGACAGGCGTCCTTCAAGACCGCGGCCAGCGGACGGCGGAAGAGCCGGAGCAGCGAGAGGCTCAGGCGGTTGACACGGACATCGTTGTACTCCCAGTAGCTGCCCGGCGCCCGCATCGGCCGCGGCGTGCCCTTGTCGGTAAACCCCAGGTCGCTCTGGCCGAGATTTCGATTGTGGTCGATGCTGTCGGGCTTGCCCCAGAGGGTGCCCTGCCACTCGCTCGTCTGCTGCAGGAGATGCCGCCAGGTGACGGAGCGGTTCTGCGCGGAATCGAAGCCGTCGTCGAGCCCGTAGGCATGGACGGGCTCGTCGAGATCTCGGATCAGCCCGCGGTCCACGGCGACGCCGGCGAGCACGGAGAGATAGCTCTTGGCGATGCTGAACGTCATGTCCACCCGGGCGGTATCGCCCCACTCGGCGGCAATCACGCCATGGCGCAGCACGAGGCCGTTCGGCCCCTGACGCGGCTCCACCGGGCCGAGGACGTCGTCGGGCGCGGGCGGCTCGTCGGCCACTCCGATGTACCGTCCGGAGGCGGTGAGGAAATCCCGGCGCCACGTCGTCTCGTGGCTCTTGTGATAGTCGATCGCCGCGGCGAGCGCGTCAGGAGCCAGGCCGAGCTCGGCCGGAGACTTCGCGTCCCAGTGGTCGCGCGATGGGAAGTAGGGCATGGCGCCAGTGTCCTTCTCTAGGAAGTGGCTGTTGCGGGATGCTCAAAAGGTCCAGCTGCGAGGCGGCGCCCGACGGCAGCCGGCGAGGCGTACTTTCTCTGCCTCGCTCACGCTCGCCATGATCTCCGGATTCGCTCACCCGCCTCCGGCTGCGGCTCGCCCAGCGTGAGCCGGCTGCCGAGGGCGCCACCGCAGATGGGCCTTTTTCAGCATCCCGCGTGGAGGGTTTGGCGGGCTCCGACCAGCGTCGGGGCGTCCGGGTGAACACCGACGGCCTCGGCTTTGCGGACGAGCTGTGCGCATGCCTGCCGCTCGAGGGCCGCCTGGTCGGTCCGTCCATACGCCCAGGCCAGCGCGGCGAGCGATTGCAGATGGTTCGGATTCTGCAGCAGGCGCTCCTGAGCCAGGGCGATCACGGCGTCGGTATCGCCAAGGCGACGGTGCAGCTCCATGTAGATGTCCTTGAAGATGTCCTTCTGTTCCCGGCTGCCGCCGCCCATGCGGTGGATGTGCCGGATCGGCGTCGCCATCAACTGCACGGCTCTCGCCTCGTCGCCCCGGATGATCGCGAATTCCGCTTCGAGGATATCCGCGCCCTGCGTCGACCAGTACCCGCTCGCACGTCCCTCGGGCAGCTGTCGGAGGTAGGCCATCTGCCGCTCGGCTTTCGGTGTCTGCCCGGCCCGGGCGAAGGCGAGACCGATCCAGTGATGCATCCAGAGCGTCAAGGCGTCCGCGTGCTCGAGGAGCCGTTCACTCTCCGCGGCCAACTCCGTCCAGACCGCGTCGTCCGTCGGGATGTGCTGCAGCATCTCGAGCCGCCAGAGCAGCTCCACGCGCTCGTGCACCGGGAGTGCGGGCGTCGTGGAGCCCCAGTAGTCGCGCGTGAGCCGCTCGTAACCCAGGATGCTTCTGGCCTCGGCGAGGTGCCAGAGGATGTGGGCGTAGCGCTCGAGCGAGGCTGCGCGCTCGAACGTCTCGAGGGCCTTGGGATAGTCCCCCCGCGCCTGATAGGCGTGGGCCACCGCGTGGTACGTGTAGAGATTGGTCGGGTCGAGTGCCAGTGAGCGCGCGCTCATCGCCAGGCCTTCGTCGTTGTAGCCCGACTGCTCGAGGAAGAATCCCAGCATGGTCATGAACTGCGGCTCGGCGGGATCCGCATCGAGGCTGCGGCGGGAGATCCCGATGCCGCCTTCGTAGTCCCCCGGGCGATGCAATTGAGACCGACGCTGCGCACCATCAGGCGATCCAGGGGGTAGCGCTCGGACGTGTGCTCGAGCAGCGTCTGCGCTTTCTCCCGGTCACCCTTCTGCAACGCGTCGACGGTCTGCACGTGCCAGTGCTCGCGCTCGTCGTGAGCATGGTCGGCCAGGGCCATGACCTGCTCGTGGGCCGAGGACGCCACGGCGACCTGCCCCATGCGCCAGGCGATGAGTGCCCGCGCACAGTGCGCCAGGACGAAGCGCGGATCCGCCTTCACGGCGGCATTCAGGGCGTCCATCGCGCCGCCGCGCCAGCGGAGAAAGAGATCGAGCCCGCGCTCGTACGCGTGGAGCGCCTCGGAAGACGAGGTGGAAACCGCCAGTCCCTTGAGATCGCTGTATGCCATGTGCCGTCCTCTGGTGGAGATCTGCCGTGGGATGCGACCGTGGTGCGATCGTAGCACGGTGAGGCGTCAACACCGCATCGCTGCGCGAGTTTGGGCGGCGCTACGCCCACGCGTGGTTCCACTGGCCCGTAGCAAGCCCGCGTCTGTCGCAGGGATGCCGGCGAAGAAGGACTGAGGAGCCCGGTAGAGTGAGGAGCTTGCTCCTCACTCTACCGAACGCGCACGTGGTGACCGGGCGGGTGTGCTCGTCCCGACGCGCTACATCTTCTTCCAGTCCCCCGCGCCCTCGAACGCCGCCGGCGGCCCGGTAGATCGTCGGCTCGTCCCAGTGCTTGCCGACCAGCATCATGCTGACGGGCAGCCCGTGGCTCATGCCGCACGGCACCGCCATGGCCGGGTGATGCGAGATGTCGAACGGCGCGGTATTGCTGATCATCTCGAGCGCCCGCTCGACGGTCTCCTCGCGTGCCGCGCCCGGCTTGGGCATCGGCTGCGCCTTCATGGGCGTGGTGGGCATGAGCAAGAGGTCGTGCTGGGCGAGGACCGCGTCGTAGGCCTCGATCAGCTTGCGCGTGATGTTCATCGCCTTGCCGTAGTAGCGGCTGCCGTGATTCTTGTGGATATAGGTGCCGAGCAGCGTGAAGAGCTTCGTGGTCTCGGACAGCTCGTTGGCGCGCTGGCGCCACCCGCGGTGGAAGTCCATGAGGCTCGTGACGTAGAGATCGGGGCGGCTCAGGCCATAGCCGTCGCCCCACATCATCGTCTGGGTCAGGCCCTCGACGCCGATCGGCAGCCAGAGCGCGCCGGCGAGGTGATGCCAGGGGATCGACACCTCCGTGATCTTCGCGCCCAGCTTGCCCAGGCGCTCGGCGGCCTTCTTCACCTTCTCGTCGACGTCGCGCTCGGACTTCGGATGACCGAAGCCCTCCTGCACCACCGCGATGCGAAGGCCGTCCACGCCCTTGCCGAGCGACTCGGTGTACGGGTGCACCACGGGCGCGTACTGGCGCGGATCGAGGCCGTCGGCGCCGGCAATCACCTCGAGGAGCAGCGCATTGTCCTTGACGTTCGCGGTGATCGGCCCCGTGTGGTCGACGTAGATCTCGATCGGCATGATGCCGGTGTAGGGGCACGAGGCCGTGGGTCGCCTTCATCCCGTACGTCCCGCAGAACGACGACGGCATGCGGATGGAGCCGCCCTGGTCGCCGCCGATGGCCATGTCGGCCTCGCCGAGGGCGACGAGGACGGCGCTGCCCGACGAGGAGCCCCCGGCCGAGTAGTCCCGCTTGTGCGGGTTGTGCACCGGCCCCGTGGCATTGGTGTGGCTGCCGCCCGAGAGGCAGAAGTACTCGCAGTGCGCCTTGCCGAGGATGGTGCCGCCGGCGTCGAGGATCCGGGTCACGATGGTGGCGTCCACCTCGGGCATGTAGCCCTCGAGGGTGGAGGCGCCGTTCATCATGGGCACGCCGGCCAGCATGACGTTGTCCTTCAGCACGATCGTTTTCCCCTTCAGCTTCCCCGCGCGGCGCGCCCTGGACCGTGCTCTTGTAGTACCAGGCGTTGTGCTTGTTCTCCTCGGGACCCGGCCGGTGACCCGGCGTGCGCGGGTATGTCACCGGCGGGAGGTTGTTCGGCAGGCTGTCGACGACGTTGTAGCCCTCGATGCTCGGCTTCATGAGCGTGATGAACGAGTCGATGTCGGCGTCGGTCAGCGCGAGCCCCATCTCGGCGGCGATGTCCTTCATCTGGTCAGGTGTAGGGACGGAGACTGGCATGGCATCCTCCTTCGCCGAGGCGTCGAGCGCTCTCGAGGCCCCGGGACGATTGCGCTCCCCGCTCGCGCTACCGCGTCACGGCGCGAGATACCGCAAGAGCTGGGGATCGCGCTTCACTTCCTCCGACGGCCCCGCGAGCGCCACGCGCCCGCGGTCCAGGACATAGGCATAGGCGGCCACCGCGAGCGCCAGCTCGAGGTGCTGCTCCACGATCACGAGGCTGATGCGCGCGGCCAGCTCCTTGAGCCGCTGGCCGATCTCCTCGATGACCCCGATCCAGACGCCCTCGGTCGGCTCGTCGAGGAGCAGCAGCTTGGGCCGCGTCAAGAGGGCCCGGCCCACCGCCAGCATCTTGCGCTCCCCGCCGCTCAGCGTCCCCGCGGCCTGGTGTAGCCGCTGGCCGAGCTTCGGGAACAGCGCCACCACCTCGTCGATGCTCGACGGATCGCGCGCGGCCATGGCCCCGACCACCAGGTTCTCGCGGACGGTGAGCCGGCCGAACACCGCGTGCTCCTGCGGCACGTAGCCGAGGCCCCACCGAACCCGCTGCTCGGTCGGGATGCGCGTCTGGTCGCGCCCGTCGAGCTCGATGCGGCCACGCCGCGGCTGGAGCTCGCCGACGATGCTCTTCATCAACGTGGTCTTCCCGGCGCCGTTTCTGCCGAGGACGGCCACGCCGCCTCGGCGACCCACCTGGAGGTCGACGTCGAACAGCACCTGGCTCGTGCCGTAGTAGGTCGAGAGCCGGTGCACGGCAAGGATGGGCGCGGACGGCGGGGCGGGCTCAGGCACGGCTCAGATAGACTTCCTGGACCTTGCGGCTCCGGCGGATCTCGTCGATCGTCCCCCAGTCGAGCACGCTGCCCTGGTCGAGCACCGTCAAGACGTCCGAGACGTCCCGGATGAAGTCGAGGTCGTGCTCGACGATCAGGATCGGAGCAGTGTTGCTTGATCGGCGGAGGAGCTTGCCGGTGACGCGGCGCTCCTCGAGGCTCATCCCGGCAGTCGGCTCGTCGAGGAGCACGAGCGTCGGGCCGAGACCAGCGCCATGGCGATCTCGAGCCACTGCTGCTCGCCGTGGGACAGGACGCCGGCGAGGTCGTCGGCCCGATCCAGCAAGGCGACGTGGTCGAGCGCCGCCAGCACCCGCTCGTGCAGCGCGCGCCGGGTCGCCGACCGGATCAGGCTCTCGAGGAGGACTGGGCCTGCAGCGCGAGGAGGATATTGTCGTAGACGGACAGCGCGGGCAGGACGCTGGTGATCTGGAACTTGATGCTGAGGCCGGCGCGTGCGCGCTCCGCGGGGGCGCGATGGTGATGTCGCGGCCGGCGAAGCGGATCGTGCCGGCGTCCGGGACGAGGGCGCCGGCGATGCACTTCATCAGCGTGCTCTTGCCGGATCCATTGGGCCCGATGAGCCCGTGGATTTGCCCCGCCTCCACGGTGAGGTCCACGCCGGCCAGGGCCTGGAGCTGACCGAATCGCTTGGCGACTCCCGCGACCTCGAGCAGCGCCATCAGCCTTTCCGTTCCGGGGCAGGCACCGCCACCCGGGCGCGGCCGAAGCGCCCGCCGCGCTCCTGCTCCGACACCACGAGGCCGCACAGGCCGGTGGGTCGGACGAGGACGACGAAGAGCAGAAGCAGGCCCAGGAGAATGGGCCAGAAGGCGGGAAAGCGATCGGCGAGGACGAAGCTCATGTAGTCGATGCTCGCCACGCCGACGATGGCGCCGACGAGCGTCCCCACGCCGCCGAAGAGGACGTAGAGCACGATCTGGGTCGACAGGAGCACGCCCAGCATGTTCGGCCAGACGAAGCCGTCGTGGAAGGCGGCGAGGGCGCCGGCGAGCCCGCACATCCCTCCCGCGAAGGTGAAGATGATGGCCTTGAAGTGCTGTACCCGGTAGCCGAGGAAGGTGAGGCGCTCCTCGTGCTGGCGGATCCCGGCCAGCACGAGGCCGAATTGCGAGCGCACGAGCCAGCGGCAGAGCTGGTAGAGCGCGACGAGGATCCCGAGCGCGAGGTAGTAGTACCCGGCCCCCTCGACGATCTGGTAGCCCGCCGCGGTGAGCGGCGGGATCGACGGGATGCCGTTCTGGCCGCCCAGGTAGTACCAGCCGCGCGCGAGCCGATCAGCGGCATAGGCGCCCGTCAGCGTGCCGAGCCCGACGAAGATCGTGCTCGGCGGGTAGCGCCCGAGCAGGAGGAACCAGGCCATCATCAGGGCGAGGACGAGGCCGATCAGCGTGCACAGCGGCGCGATGACGAAGATCGACGTGATCCCGAGGTCGCGCGCGAAGAGCGCGGCGCTGTAGGCAGAGGCGCCGTAGAACAGCGCCTGACCGAAGCTCATGATGCCCGTGTAGCCCCAGAGGAGGTCGAAGCTCAGCGCGACGAGGCACAGGATCAAGGTCCGCGTGGCGAGCACGACCCAGAACTGGTCCAGCAACAGCGGCAACACCAGGGCCGCGGCCAGGAGCACGATCTCGAGCACGCGGATCGCAGACAGCCGGCGGCCCCTCACCGCCAGCTCGGCGATCCCACTCTTTTCCAACACCTCCATCGTCCAGCGCGCTCGAGATCGCTGCAGTTTGCTCTAGACCGGGTGCGTAAGTTGAAGTAGCCGTCGTTCGAGACGCCGGCTTCGCCGGCGCAATCCGCTTGTGGGGAGGCTCGGAGGGGGCCGTCTAGGCCACTTCGATCAATCTAGCACTCCTTCGGGTCGACGAGGCCCTTGCTGCGCCCGACGACCTCGTACTTGCCGTTCTTCGCGACCGCGATGTACATGTTCATCTTGCAGTGGCGCTTGCCCGGCACCATCTCGGCGGGCCCGCCCGGCCCCTGGTCGATCCGGGCGCTGTCGAGGGCCGCGGCCACGGTCTCGCGGTCGACCTTCTTGGCCTTCTTCACCGCGACCTCCCACAGCTTGAGGCCGCGATACATCCCGGTGGCGGCGCTGCCCGCCGTGAACAGCACCGTGCCCGGGAAGCGCTTCTCGTATTCCGCCGAGAGCTGGGCGCTGAAGGCGTCGTCGATCGCCCGGAAGTAGTCGAGGCAGCTCGCCAGCCCCTCGAACTCGTTGGCGGCGTTGATGTTCAGCGTGTTCTCGTCGTAGTACACGCAGGACAGCCGTCCGCCCTTCTTGGTGAAGCCGGCCTCGTAGAGCTGGCTTGATGAACGGCCCCACGCCGGGGGGATGACGGTGTTGAACACGACGTTCACGTTGTTGGTCATGATCTTGTTGACGGTGGCGCTGTACTCGATCTGGTCGAGCGGGTAGTACTCCTCGAACACCACCTCGCCGCCATTGCTCTCGATGACCTTGCGGGCGTACTTGTTCAGGAGCTTGGGCCACACGTAGTTCGCCGAGGGCAGGGCGAACCGCTTCCCGCCGTTCTTGATGAGCCACGGGATGAAGTCATCGCACTGCTGGGCGGGGGTCGGGCCGGTGCAATAGATGAACGGCGTGCACTCCTGGCCCTCGTAGAGCTGGGGATAGATGTAGAGCGTCTTGCCCCGCGTGACGATGACGTCCTTGATGGCGTTGCGCATCGAGCTGGTGATGCCGCCGAACACCACGTCCACGTGGTCGCGCTGGATCAGCTTGCGCACGTTGTTCACCGCCACCGACTCGTTGGACGCCGTGTCCTCGACGAAGAGCTGGAGCGAGCGCCCCAGGATGCCGCCCTTGGCATTGATGTCGGCGACCACCATCTTCGCGACGTTGGCGTTGGCATTGCCGGCGAAGCCGATGGGGCCGGTCAGGTCCGTGGCGATCCCGACCTTGATGGGGTTGGATTGCCCCCAGGCCGGCGGGATGACGAGGCTCCCGGAGCCCGTCGCGATCGCGCCCATCCAGAGCGTGCTCTTGAGAAAGCTGCGGCGACTCGACACGGGATTGAAGACGGCCGTCCTGTCCTGTCCGCGCATGATTCAACTCCTTTCTCTCGACCAGAGGCCTCCGGGGCGGAACTTCACGATCACGATGGCGATCACGAATACTAGCACGTCGGCGAGGACCGGGCTCGTCACCCACGGCAGCCCGGCGCTGAGCACCCCGATCACCCCGGCTCCCAGCGCCGGCCCCTCGAACGTCCCGACGCCGCCGAGCAGCACGGCGAGGAAGCTCTGGATCAAGAAGCGCACGCCGAGGTCGGCGAACATCGAGAAGAGCGGCACGACGAGGCCGCCCGCGAGCCCGGCGAGCGCGGCGCCGGCCGTGAACGTCAGCGCATAGATGCGCGTGGTCGACAGGCCGGAGGCGCGCGCGAGCGCGGGATTTTCGAGCGCGGCGCGGATCTGCAGGCCCAGCCGCGTCCGGGTCAGGACGAGCCAGGCAAGCGGCCATGACCGCGGCGGTCACCGAGGATGATGATGCCGCGCCACTTGGACACCGCGATGGCGCCCAGGCTGAACGAGCCGGCGACCGGCTCGGGGACCGAGTGGTACAAGCCGCCGACGAGGCCGCGCACGCTCTCCCGGATCACGAGGCCGATGGCGTATGTGCCGAGCATCGCGACCACGGGATCGGTGTAGAAGAATCGGATCACGCCGCGCTCGAGCAGCAAGCCGACGAGCGCCACCGCCAGCGGCGCCAGCAGCATGCCGAGCCACACCGGATAGCCGAGCGCGTGGGTGAGGTACACCGTGTACGCGCCGAGGAGCGAGGAACTCGCCGTGGGCGAAGTTGAAGATGCCCATCATGCTGGCGATGATGCCGAGCCCCATCACGACGAGGACGGTGATCGCGCTGAAGCTCAGGAGATCGAATGCGATGCTGGTGACGCCTTCCAAGGCTGAGCGCGAACCCCCGTCCTCTCGACGCGTATCGGACAGCCCATAGCGCGTTCCGGTCCGGGTGAGTCAAGCGCGCGGCCTTGGGCACTGGCGTGCAATACGCCGGAGCGGTGCGTTCACCGAGAGGTAGCAGCGCATCGCGCTGGGGGCACAGCGTGCGCGAGATCTGATCGGGATCAGGCTGCGGGTGGCGGCTGGTGCTCGAGCCACCAGCGGGCGATGTCCACGCGTCTGGCGAACCAGACGCCGGGAAACCGCCTCACGTACTCGAGGAAGTCGGCGAAGGCTCGCGACCGGGCCGGCGTGCCGGCGATGCGGCAGTGCAGGCCAATCCTGACATCATGCGCGGCGCCCGCTGCGCCTCGGCATCGACGTCCTCCCGTGACCTTGGCGTCCCGCGGCGGTAGCGCCCAGTAGCGTTCTGGGAGATGACCGAGAGATGCGCCTCCGGTCAGCCCGGCAGCACGCCGGTGCCGGAGAGCACGCCCGGCACCGGGCGGTCCCAGTACGGCAGCCGGTCGACCCGCGGCGTCCACGTCCCGTCGCTGACGACGCGGCGCACGTGGTCGGCGATCTCCTCCAGCGGCGCGAACCACACGCCGCCCGCCGCCTGCATGTGCTCGATGAGCGTGGCGATGGCGTCGGCCCGCGACATGCGCCCGGACACGAACGGATGCCACACGGCGACCCAGATCCCGCCGTACTTGTGGGCGGCGTCGAACTCCGCGCGGAAGACCTCCATCGCGCGCTGGGGCGACGCGATCGGAAGCATGTAGCCGAAGTCCTTCAGGCAGACGTACTGCGTCCAGTCGTCGAGCGAGAGATCGGTGGGCAGCTCCACCGCCGTGCGGGCGCCGTCGGTCAGGAGGTACGGGATGTCGTCGCCCTTGAGCGAGGAGTCGTACTCGATGCCCTCGTCGAGCAGGAGGCCCAGGGTGTGGCGGGAGAACGAGTAGGACGGGGCGCGGAATCCGCGCGGCCGGCGACCCGAGGCCTTCACGATGGCGTCGATCCCGCGCTGGAGGGAGACGCGCTCGTCGTCCTGCGAGAGCTGGTTGAGCTTCTCGTGCATGTAGCCGTGGTGGCCGAGCTCGTGCCCCGCGGTCAGGATGGCGTCGATCGTCTTCGGGTACGTCTCGATGCACCAGCCCGGCACGAAGAACGTCTGCCTGAGCTGGTAGCGCGCGAGGAGATCGAGCAGGCGCGGCACCGCCACCTGGGCGTCGTAGCGCAGCATGGCCGCCATCGCCACGCGGTTCGGCGCCGTGTCCGGAAAGTAGAGATGCATCAGGCTCTCGGCGTCCATGTCGAAGGTGAACGCCACCGCGCAGCGCGCGCCCTGCGGCCAGGGGATCGGGTTCTTGATCACGTGTTGGCCCTCCCGCGCGCGATCCTACGTCGCCGCGCCGCCCCGCGCAACACGCGCCGCTGGGCTTGACACGCATGTGGGGCGTCTGGTTAGGTGATCGCGCCCGACCCGATCTCTGCGCGAGGAGAACGCCATGAGTCTCCAGGACAGCGGCCAGTACTACCACGAGGTGCTCAAGCGCATCCCGCCCCGCGACCTGCCCGCCTTCGAGGACGAGGCCATGCAGGAGCGCGTGTGGGGGCGGCGGTGGGGCGTGCACAATGACGTCGGTCCCATCCGGACGGTACTCGTCCACCGTCCGGGCGACGAGATCCGGATCATGACGGCGGACCGGTACGACCCCTCCATCGAGGCGCTGATCGACGACGAGGCCCAGTGGTACTGGCGGGGCGACCGCGCGCCCGACCTCGCGGTGATGCAGAAGGAGCACGACGCCCTCGTCGAGGCGCTCTCGCGCGAGGGCGCCGAGGTCGTTCACGTCGGCGGCTCGCCGACCGATCCCAAGGCCATGTTCACGCGCGACAACGGGGTGATCGTCCCGGGCGGCGCCATCATCTGCCGCATGGGCCCGGTGGGCGCGCGCCCCGGCATGGGACGGCGCGGCGAGGAGGCCCACGTCAGCCGCGTGATCGCCGGGCTCGGGATGCCGATCCTCCGCACCATCCACGGCAGCGGGCTCTTCGAGGGCGGGAGCTTCGCCCTCCTGAACGGCACGACGGCGGTGGCCGGGCTGTCGTTCCGCCAGAACGAGGAGGCGGCGCGCCAGATCGAGGAGGTGCTCGCGGTGCTCGGCATCCGCCTCCTCCGGGTGCCGCTGGCCGGACACGCGCTGCACATCGACGGCCAGCTCGTCATGGTGGACGAGGACCTCGCCCTGATCAATATCGAGCGGACGCCGTACTGGTTCCTCGACACGCTTCGCGACCTGAAGATCCGCTGGGTCGAGGTGCACCACGCCGACAACCCGCGCGTCCTGAACTGCCTCGCCGTGCGGCCGGGCAAGGTGCTCCTCGCCATCAACAACGGCGACGGCACCGCCGAGCGCCTCGTCGATCACGGCGTCGAGGTGGTGCCGCTTCAGTACGCGGAGTGCCAGCGGAACGGCGGCGGGATCCACTGCTCGACGCTGCCGCTGGTGCGGGATCGCTCCTGAGCGCGGGACGGTGGCGGACGGGCGCGGCGCGGATCGTCCGGTCGATCTCGCCGTCAGCCACTACATGCCACCCGCCCACGGAACCCATTGACTCACCCGGTGGCTCACAACCTGGCGCTGCGCGACGTTCTCCAAGCACTACGGCAGCGTCGCGGCCGTCGACCGCGTGTCGCTCGACGTGCCGCGCGGCCAGTTCCTGACGCTGCTCGGCCCGTCCGGCTCGGGGAAGACCACGCTGCTCATGATCATCGCCGGCTTCGTCGAGCCCACGGCGGGCGACGTCCTCGTCGACGACGCGCGCATCACGCACCTGCCGCCCGAGAAGCGCAACTTCGGCATGGTCTTCCAGGGCTACGCGCTGTTCCCGCACCTCACCGTCTTCGACAACGTCGCATTCCCGCTGAAGGTGCGCGGCGTGCCGAGGGCGGACGCCGCCGACCGGATCCGCGGCGCGCTCGACCTCGTCCAGCTGGTACCGCTCGCCGACCGCTATCCGCGCCAGCTCTCGGGCGGCCAGCAGCAGCGCGTGGCGCTCGCCCGCGCGCTCGTCTTCACCCCCGACATCCTGCTGCTCGACGAGCCGCTCTCCGCGCTCGACAAGAAGCTGCGGGCGGAGCTTCAGTGGGAGCTCAAGCAGATCCACCAGCGCGTGGGGACGACGTTCATCTACGTCACCCACGACCAGGAAGAGGCGCTGTCGATGTCCGACCAGATCGCCATCATCCGCGACGGCCGCATCATCCAGTCGGGGCCTCCGCGCCTGCTCTACGAGCGGCCCGGCGACGCGGTTCGTCGCCGACTTCCTCGGCAAGAGCAACTTCATCAGCGGCCGCGTGGTCGCGCTCGACGGTGACCGGCTCGTCTACGAGGTGGCGGGGTGCCGCTACGTGCAGGCGATCGCGGGAGCGCCGAGGCAGGTCGGCGACGAGATCGTCGTCGCCCTCCGGCCGGAGAAGGTGGAGATCCGGAAGGGCCCGCGGCCCGAGGACGGCGCGAACACGAACGGGATAGCCGGCGAGATCTCGGCCTGGAACTACCACGGCACGAGCTTTCACGTGCTCGTCGAGACAGGCGCGCTCGGCGAGCTGATCGTGACGGCTCCCGCCTGGCACTCGGAGGTCGAGCCCGAGGTCGGCCGCCGCGTCCACCTGGTGTGGAGCGCCGACGCCGCCGGCGTGGTCGCGCCCGACTGAGGGACACTTGATTCTGGTAGCTTCCGGAAGCTACCATGGGGTCATGCGAGCGGTCGGCCTGAAGGTTCTCAAGAACAAGCTCTCCGAGTACGTCCGCCTGGCGCAAGGTGGGGAGACCATTCCTGGTGACCGACCGGGACCGGGTCGTGGCGGAGTTGGTCCCGCCGCGGGAGGGCCGCAGCCCGTCGGTCGCGGACGCCGTGCTGGCCGAGTTGGTGCGCAAAGGATGGGTTACGCCCGCGGCACACCCCTCACGAGCGCGCCTGCCACGAGCGCCGGTAACGACCTTCGAGCAGTTGATGCGCGAACTGGACCAGGATCGGGCCGACCGGTGATCTATCTCGACTCCTCGGTGGCCCTGGCTCAACTGTTTGCAGAGGACCGCAAACCGTCCGAGGACCTCTGGGGAGAGCCGTTGACGGCAAGCCGGCTCCTGCAGTACGAGGTGTGGACGCGGGTGCACGCGCGGCGCCTCGAGCGTGGCCATGGCGAGGCGGTCCGCGGCCTCCTGGACGGCGTTGCCTTCGTCGAGCTGACACCCCCGGTGCTCGCGCGGGCGCTCGAGCCCTTCCCTACTGCGGTCCGCACGCTCGATGCCTTGCACCTGGCAACCATGGACTTCCTGCGAAGCCATGGTCGGCCGATCGAGCTGGCGAGTTACGACACGCGTCTGCTCGCGGCTGCTCGAGCGATCCAGATTCCGATCCGCCAGCTCTGAGGGGTCACCGCGAGGCACTGCGGCGCGGAGAGTAGCACGCGGGCCTTGCGCTTCAGCAGGCGCTCACAGCCTGACTTATTTTCGGATTGGGGTTAGCATAAGGCCGCCCGCCGCGAGTCGACGATGACCGAGCCCCTGGTCGGGGTTCCGGCAGCGAAGGCCCAGCCACCAGAGCCACGAGGAGGACGACCATGGATCAGGCATTCATGCGGGACGCGGTGGAACTGGCGACCGAGCGAGTCGCCCGTGGCGAGCTCGACCGGCGGACGTTCGTCCGCGGGCTGGCGCTGCTCGGCCTCGGCGCGGCAGTGGCGCCCGGTCTCGCCGAGGCGCAGAAGCCGAAGGAGATCGTGCTCGTGAACTGGGGCGGCGACGCCCTCAAGCATTTCTATGACGCCTGGGGAAGCCGTACGAGACAGGACACCGGCATCAAGGTCGTCGTGGACGGCACCGGCCCGTCGGCCGGCAAGATGCGCGCGATGGTCGAGGCGAAGAACGTCACGTGGGACGTGTGCGACTCCGGCTCCGGCACCTGCCTCGAGCTCGGCAAGCAGGGGTTCTTCGACGAGTTCGACTACTCGATCGTGGACCCCAAGAAGGTGCCGGCGGGCTTTGCCTACAAGTGGGGCATTGCGAACTACCTCTTCAGCTACGTCCTGGTCTACGACAAGGCGAAGTTCGGCAATAACCCGCCGAAGAGCTGGAAGGACTTCTGGGACCTCAAGAACTTCCCGGGCAAGCGCACGATGCGGAAGGACATCCAGTCGCCGCTCGAGCTGTCGCTGATGGCCGACGGCGTGCCCGCCGACCAGAAGAAGATCTATCCGATCGACGAGAAGCGCGCCTTCGACAAGCTGAAGCAGATCAAGGACCAGACGATCTTCTGGACCTCGGGCGCCCAGAGCCAGCAGCTCCTCCGCGAGGGCGAGTGCTCGATGGGCTGCCTCTGGAACACGCGGGCGACGGCGTTGCAGCGCGACACCAATGGACGCGTGGACTTCACCTGGAACCAGGGCATCCTCTGCCCGGGCGTGTGGGTCGTGCCGAAGGGCAATCCCGCGGGCAAGGCCGTCTACGACTTCGTCCGCTCCACGCAGGTGCCCGAGCGGCAGATCACCCTCTTGAAGGCGTTCGGCAACGGCCCCGCGAACCCGGCGGCGTCCCCGCTGGTCCCCGCGGATCTGCGCCGCATCGACCCCGGCTATCCGGACAACGCGAAGGTCCAGCTCCCGATCTATGCCGAGTGGTACGGCGACAACCAGGGCCGCATGCTCAATCAGTTCATCGACCTCGTCTCATCGTGAGGTCGAAGGGGGCCTCGACGGCCCCCTCCGAGCCACCCCCAACGACAGGATTGCGCCGGCAAGCCGGCGCTCGAACGCGGCATGAGCGATGCCGCGCAGGCAATTCGAGGAGCTTCAAATGGCGATGACAGCGGAAAAGCAGACCGTGTTCGACTGGATCGACCAGCACCGCGCAGAGCTGTCCGAGCAGCACCTGACGGTGTGGAACTTCGCGGAGCCCGCGTGGCGCGAGTATCGCTCGGCCGCCTTCTTCGTCGACCTGCTCCGGAAGGCGGGCTTCGAGGTGGAAGCCGGCAGCGCCACGATGCCGACGGCGTTCTGCGCGACGTTTGGCCACGGCAAGCCCGTGCTCGGCGCCTACGCGGAGTACGACGCCGTGCCCGGCATGTCCCAGGCGCCGGTGACGTACCGCAAGCCGCGCGACGGCTTTCACCGCTCGGCGGCGGGGCATACCGATCCGCACTCCGCGCTCGGGATGGGCGCGCTCGCCGGGGTGCTCGGGGCCAAGGCGGCGATGGAGCGCCATCGCCTGTCCGGCACCATCAAGTTCTTCGGCGAGCCGGCCGAGAAGGTGTGCGGCTCGAAGCCCGTGCACGCCGCCCACGGCTACTACGACGACCTCGACGCCGCGATCAGCTTTCATCCCACGTCGCTGCCGGCGCTCGCGAACTCGACCGTGTGGGACACGCACTGCGGCGCGTACTGGAGCAAGATCTACACGTTCGAGTGCCCGGAGCCGCAAACGTGGGGAGCGCGGGCAGCCGCGAGGGGACGAACAACTCCCACACCACCGCCCGCGCACCCGCCGCCCTCGACGCCGTCTGCCTCATGTACACCACCACCAAGTACACGAAGGAGTCCATGCTCCCGCACCGGGGCACGTGGACGCTCAACGAGTTCATCCTCGTGGCCGGGCAGGCGACGTCCGACAACCTGGCGCCGACCTTCAGCCAGATCCAGTACTCGTGGCGCTGTCCCTCGCTCGAGATGGCCGAGCGCATCCTCGACGTGCTCGAGCAGAACGCGCGGCACGTGGCGGCCATCACCCATTGCCAGGTCTCCTCAGACTGGGTGACGCGGACGCGCGTCGGCCTGCCCAATCACGCGATGGCGGAGATCACCTATCGCAACCTGGAGCTGGCGGGGCCGCCCTCGTTCAGCGAGGAGGCGAAGGCGTTCGCGCGCCAGATCCAGAAGACGCTCGACCTCGCTCCGATGGACGACCCGTTCATGCCGGAGATCTCCGAGCTGACACCGCCCCAGGTCGGCGAGGCGCGGCTTCGCCAGTCGCTCCCGCCCTGGCAGACGAACTACACCTCCGACGACTACGTCGAGTACACGTGGCACGCGCCGACCTCGCGCCTGTACATCGGCCGCGCGATGCTGCGGCCGCCGCGGGCCGACTACCGCTATCCCGACTGGCCGCGCAACGCCCTCGGCGGCTTCCCGCCTGCCATCGATCCGCTCTGGTACACGGCCGGGCGCACCATCGGGGCCACGCTGGTCGAATTGATGACGTCGCCGGCGGAGGTCGCGCGGGCGCGCGCCGAGTTCGTCGAGCGCACGGGCGGCGGCATCGGCGGTACGAAGTGGGTGCCGCCGCTCTTGCCCAAGGGCTTTCGCGCGCCCGTCCACTATCGCTGGCCCGAGTACGTCACGACGCCGCGCGGGGAGGAGTGGTGGATTCCCAACGAGCCCGCGGGGGCGCCATGACGGCGGCGGTGGCGACGCGCGACGCCCACGACCGGGTCGTGCGCTTCATCGCGAAGTATCGCTTTCCGTTTCCGGGACAGACCGACTGGCCTGCCGACAACCTCACCCTGACCAACGAGACGTCGCGGCAGCACGGCATTGCCACGCCCGAGGGCACGCACTATCCCGACATCGTGGTGATCGCGCGGGGCGGCAGCGCTCCGCGAGGTGGCGGAGGTCGAAACCGAGCTGACCGAGGACACGGCGAAAGTCTGGGCGTGGGGCTCCGCCGCCGCCGACACCAAGACGAAGACCGGCGTCCGCCACTTCTTCGTCTACGTGCCCGACGGCCTCGGCGAGGCGGCTCAGCAGCTCCTCGAGCGCCACGCGATCTCTCACGCCGGGCTCCGCACGTGGCGGATCGACGCGGACGGCCAGATCCACATCGTCCCCGTCATCACGACGGGCGACGCGAAGGACCACGTGGAGAGCGTCGGCCGAGATTAGGAGTGAGCAGGTCACATGAGCACTGAACGCCCCGGCACACCGTTTCCGATCGCGCCGCCGATCGAGCCGATGCTCGCCAAGCTGGCCGACACGCTGCCCGCCGCCGGGCCCGTTCTCTTCGAGCCGAAATGGGACGGATTCCGCGCCATCGTCTTTCGCGGCGCGTCCGACCTCTTCATCCAGAGCCGCGACCTCCGCCCGCTCGACCGCTATTTCCCCGAGCTGCACGACGCGCTGCTGGAGAAACTGCCTCGAGACTGCGTGGTCGACGGGAAATCGTGATCCCCACGCCGCAGGGGCTCGATTTCGACGCGCTCCAGATGAGGCTGCATCCCGCGGCCTCGCGGGTGGCGAAGCTGGCGAAGGAGACGCCGGCGTCGTTCGTGGCGTTCGACCTGCTCGCCGCCGATGGTCAGAGCCTGATGGAGGCGCCGCAGAGCGAGCGCCGTTCACGCCTCGAAGGCCTGCTGGCCGGCGCGGGGCCACCGCTCTACCTGACCCCATGACGCGAGACCGGGCGACCGCGATCCGGTGGCTCGAGGAGTTCGAGGGCGCCGGTCTGGATGGGGTGATCGCCAAGCCGGCGGACAGTCCCTACCAGCCGGGCAAGCGCGCCATGCTGAAGGTGAAGCACGCGCGCACGGCTGACTGCGTGGTGGCCGGGTTCCGCTGGCACAAGAGCGGACGGGACGCGGTCGGCTCGCTGCTCCTGGGACTCTACGACGAGCGCGGCGTGCTCCAGCACGTCGGCATCACGTCAGCGTTCACGATGGCGATGCGCAGGGAGCTCGTGAAGGAGCTGTCGCCGCTCCGCAAGAACGCCTTCGAGAATCATCCCTGGCGGGAGTGGGCGGACGCGGCGAGCAGCGAGGTCCAGCGCATGCCCGGCGGCCAGAGCCGCTGGAGCGCGGGCAAGGATCTCTCCTGGGAACCGGTGCGCATCGAGCGCGTGTGCGAGGTGAAGTACGACCATCTGCAGGGCGACCGCTTTCGCCACGCGACCGTCTTTCTGCGCTGGCGGCCGGACAAGGAGCCACGCGACTGCCGCTACGACCAGCTCGAGGTCACGCCTCCCTACGAGCTGGACCAGGTGTTTTCGTCCGGATCCCGCGGTTCCTGAGCCGGCCGCAGTCTCGACCGGCACGTGCTGAAGGTTCACTCGGACGCGCGTCCAGGTGGAAGAGCGTCCGCGCATCGAGTCCACCAGCACGTCCGCCGGCTCGAGATGGGCGGCCGCCTCGGGATGGCGCGCCTTCCAGCGCTCGAGCCCGGCCAGCGCGTCCTCCTTGCGCCGGGCGCGCCCGATCTCGATGAGCGGGTGCTTCGACACGCGGCGCCGTGATGGCGCCACGCGCGGGGCTCATCGGCTTGCTTCTGGTAGTGCGGCGGCCAGGGGGCGTCGCCCAACCCATCGCGCTCCTGCCGAGCCGAGAGCTCGAGGATCGGGTCGAGCGATCCGGGGTGCTCGTCGATGCCCGCGTGCCGGTCGCCAATCGCGGCGAAGCGCTCCGGCATGGTCCGGAGCGTGAAGTCGCCCGGGTCACAGCGGTCGAGCTCGTCCCAGCTCACGGGCGCCGACACGCGCGCATCGGGCGTCGGCCGCACCGAATAGGCCGAGGCCACCGTGCGGTCCTTGGCGTTCTGGTTGTAGTCGACGAACACGCCGTGGCGCTCTTCCTTCCACCACTTGCTGGTGGCGATGTGCGGGGCGCGTCGCTCGACTTCCCGGGCCAGCGCCAGGGCGGCGCGGCGCACCTCATCGAAGCTCCAGCGCCGCTCGATGCGCACGTTGACGTGCACGCCGCGTGAGCCGGACGTCTTCGGCCAGCCGGTGAGGCCGAAGTCGCGCAGAGTCGCCTCCACCACATGCGCCACCTCGCGGAGCTGCGGCCACGCCACGCCCGGCACCGGATCGAGATCCACCCGCAGCTCGTCCGGGTGATCCAGATCCTCGGCGCGGACCGGATGCGGGTGCAGCTCGAGGCAGGCCAGGTTCGCGAGCCAGGCGAGCGCCGCGGCGTCGCGTGGCACCACTTCTTCCGCGCTTCTTCCCGATGGAAAGCGAAGGGACACCACCTCGATCCACGGAGGACGCGAGGCCGGCGCCCGCTTCTGATAGAAGAATTCGCCGGCGATCCCGTCGGGATAGCGCACCAGCACGGTGGGCCGGCCACCGGCGCCTCGCAGCGCGCCCTCGGCCACCGCCAGGTAGTAGCGCACGAGGTCGAGCTTCGTGTATCCCGGCGTCGGAAACAGCACCTTGCCCGGATTCGAGATCGAGATCTCCCGGCCCTCGACCAGGACGACCTCGGCGGCGTTCCTGCTTCGTCCACCCATCTCTGGCAAAGGATACCGCTTCGGCCGGACGGCTCTGACGGACGCCTGTCGGGACGCCGCGCTCGTGGTAGCGTACCGGTCCACCGGGCAGACAAGGAAGGCGATCAGCTAACGCTCGCGAGCCTCATCGAGGCGTTGAGGCGGACATGGACGAGTACGGCATCCGGGCGCTCATCGGCGAGGTCACGCGGGGTCGCCTGTCGCGGCGGCAATTCGTCGAGACGCTGGTTGGCTTCGGACTCACCGCCCCGATGGCGGCGCAGATCCTGACGCATGCCGGCGTCGCCCAGGCCCAGCCGAAGGCGACGGGCCCGGCGCCTACCCGCCGGGGCGGCGGCGGCGCGATCAAGTTGCTGTACTGGGCCGCGCCGACGATCCTGAATCCTCACCTCGCGGTCGCGCCGAAGGACCTCGAGGCCTCCCAGCTCTTCTACGAGCCGCTGGCCGATACCGACACCGAGGGCAACATCGTGCCGGTCCTCGCCCAGGAGACCCCGAGCGTGGCCAACGGCGGCGTCGGGCGGGACGGCACGTGGGTGCAGTGGCGGCTGAAGCGGGGCGTCACCTGGCACGACGGCCGCCCCTTCACCGCCGACGACGTGATCTTCACCTGGCAGTACGCGTCGGATCAGGCGTCGGCCACGACGAGCGCCGGCTCCTATCTGGGCATCGAGCGCGCGGAGAAGGTCGACGATCACACGGTGAAGCTCACCTTCAAGCGCCCCACGCCGTTCTGGGCCGACGCCTTTTGCAACGCGGCCGGCTTCGTGCTACCGCGACACGTCTTCGAGCCCTATCGGGGCGGCAAGTCGCGCGAGGCGCCGGCCAATCTCAGGCCCGTCGGCACCGGCCCGTACCGCTATGTCGACTTCAAGCCGGGCGACATCGTCACGGCGGAGATCAATCCCAACTACCACGTGCCGAACCGCCCGTTCTTCGACAGGGTCGAGTTCAAGGGCGGCGGGGATCCCGTGTCGGCTGCGCGCGCCGTGCTGCAGACCGGGGAGTACGACTACGGCTGGGGACTCAACATGGAGGACGAGATCCTCCGGCGGCTCGAGGACGGCGGCAAGGGTCGCGTCGTCATCGGCCGCACGACGAACATCGACTACCTCCAGCTCAACCAGGCCGATCCGTGGCGCGACGTCGACGGCGAGCGCGCGAGCATCAAGACGACGCATCCGTTCCTCACCGACCCGGCGGTGCACTCGGCGCTCGCCTTGCTGGTCGATCGCGCGGCGATCCAGGGCGAGCTCATGGGGCGGCAGGGTGAGACCACGGGCAACTTCCTCAATCGCCGCCCGTTCGCGTCGCCGAACACGAAATGGGAGTTCAACCCCGACAAGGCGAACGCGGTGCTCGACGCCGCCGGCTGGAAGCGCGGCGCCGACGGCATCCGCGCCAAGGACGGCAAGCGGCTCAAGGTGCTGTTCCAGACCGTCAGCGTGCCGATCCGCCAGAAGATGCAGCAGATCGTCAAGCAGGCGTGCGGCAAGGCCGGCATCGAGTGCGAGCTGAAGGCGGTCGTGGGCTCCGTGTTCTTCTCGAGCGACCCCGGCAACGTCGACACGGAGAGCCACTTCTACGCCGACATGCAGCTGTCGACCAAGATCCTCCGTCAGCCTGATCCACAGGCGTTCATGCGCGCGTTCTGCTCGTGGGAGGTCGCCCAGAAGGCGAACAAGTGGGCGGGTGTGAACGTGAGCCGGTTCAAGAACGACGAGTACGACCGCCTCTGGCGCGCCGCCGAGACCGAGATGGATCCGGTCAAGCGCGCGGCCATGTTCATCCGCATGAATGACCTCGTCGTGCAGAACGTCGTGGTGATCCCGATCGTGATCCGCCACGCGGTGTTCGCCACCGGCAACGCGATCCGCGGCTTCGACTTCAGCCCGTTCAGCGGACCGCTGTGGCGGATCGTGTACTGGACGAAGGAAGCGTAGCCGGCGGCGAGGAGTCGCTCGGGAGAGCCCGCCGTACCGCGGCGGGCTCTCCGTCCATATGCCTCTTGTGACAGTCACCAACCTCGATGCCTCGGTCTACTCGGAACAGGGGCCCTCGAAGCCCTCTTCAGCTGCCCAGTTCGTCACGCTCGAATCGACGACCGCGCTGATGGCCGAGGCCATGACGCCGACCTGTCCCTGACGGCTGGAGCCCAATCCCTTCGAGCGACGTCGCGAACGTCTTGAACTGCAAACCCCGATCACTCGATCAAACTTCACTGTTCGGGTCCGTCGGGTCTTGGAGGCCGAGCACGGCTGCCTCCACGAACAGGCTATGGCCCTCAAAGGCGAGGTCCACGGTGATCTCCATGAGCACCAGATACCAGGCGTTTTCCTGGATGGGAGCGATGACGGGTAACGGTCTTCAGCGGAACCAGCTTCCCCGTGAACGGGTCGATCGTCGCGAGTTGTATCGCATCCGTGTTGCCGTTGTCATACACGATCACCGCCAGGCCCTTGTCGCCCGGATTCGCATCGTTCAGGAGCGCGACCAGCCCCGCGCCCTTTCGGTTGTTGAACGGGTGGATCAGGATGTTGGCAGCGACAGCGGTGCCGCAGCGCCCGTTGAAATGCTTGGGAGCGCCGCCCGGGGTCCACTTCGTCAACCACGTGTCCCCGGCCGGCCCGGCCTGACCGGTGAAGTTGAGCGCGGTATGCAAGGTTCCTCCGAGATCCGGGGCCCCGCCGTTGATCTGGGAGCCACGTCGAACGTCGGTGAAATCATCCGCGTACTGGGTGTCGGCGAAGTCGTAGAAGCCCGTGAAGATTTGCGCTGACGCCGCACCGGCGAACCCGAGAGTCATGAGCATCGACAAGATAGTGGCGACCGTCTTCAGCTTCGTCATGGCCTGGACCTCCTCGTGTAAGTGGTGAACTGCCGTTGACCGCCTCGGATGCAGCGCGACTTCTCGTCTTCTTCCTCAAGGGGCGACCACGACCGCCGTGCCGGAGGCGCGGCAGTTGTTGGCTTCGTTGCTCTCGGCGACTAGCTTGGTGTCATCGGCGCAGGCCAGGAGGACGTACGTCCCCGGGAGAGTGGTCGAGGGGATGGTGACGGCGACGGACGCGGACGATGAGGCGGACGGCCCGAGGATCGGAACGGTGCGGGCGCCGGTGAGCAGGATGTCGCCCGTGTTCCTGACGCCGTCCGGCGAGAGGTAGTACCTCGTCGTCGCCGAGGTCGGCGTGCCCACGCGCGAGGTCGTTGACCACGGTGTCCGAGACGGTGAATGCCGTGCCGCGCCTGAACGGCCCGCCGGAATTCGACACGGTCTGCTCGACGAGATCGGGCAGCGCCACCGTGATGGCGCCGGCCGATGCGAGGCAGTTGTTGGCCTCGTCGCTCTCCGCGACGAGCTTGGCGTCGTCGGCGCACGCCAGCAGGAAATACGTGCCCGGCGGCGTCGCCGATGGAATCGTGACCGTCACGGTCAGAGTGGATGCGGCTCCGGCTGCCAGCGTCGGAACGGACCGTGTCCCCGTCAGCAGCCTGTCGTCCGCGCTCTTCTGGGTGTCGGCGGAGAAATAATAGTGGCTGGTGGAGGCGCTCGCAGGCACGGTGCCCTGATTGCGCACGGTGTCGGTGACGGCGAAGCTCGTACCCGGTCTGGCCACCGCCGGCGGGTTCGACACGACGGTCTCCACGAGGTCGGGACGCCCGACGACGATAGTTGCCGCGGCCGCGCGGCAATTGTTCAGCTCGCTGGCCTCGACGACGACCTGCAGGTCGTCGGCACAGGCGAGCAAATTGTAGGTGCCCGGCGGCGTGGTGAGCGGGATGGTCACGGTCGTGGTGCCGGCGGACTGCGCGCCGGCCGCGAGGGTGGCGACGGTGCGGCTGCCGGTGAGCAGCGTGTCGCCCGCGTCCTTCGCCGCATCGAGCGACAGGTAGAAGCGGGTGGTGGACTGGGCGGCGGTCGTCGCGCCCTGATTCTTCACGGTGTCCGTGATCGCGAACGCCTTGCCGGGCGCTGCGCTCGCCGGGGATTGCCGACCGACGTGACGACCAGATCGGGACCGCCCGCCCCAACGGTCATCGTGCGTGGCCCGGACACGTTGTTGGCTTCGTTGGATTCCGCCACTGCCTGCGCGGTGTCGACCTGCGCCCACGCGCTGAACGTCCCCGCGGTGACGTAGGTGACGGTGCCGGTGCACTGCGTGCTCGCGCCGGCAGCGAGCGCAGCGATCGCGCACCGGACATCGCCGATGATGCCTGGACCAGGCGCGGCGGCGCGATCCTTGTAGAAGTCCACGGAAAAGGCGCCGGCGGCGAGGTTGCCCTGGTTCTCCACGGTGACCGTTACCGCGACGGGTTGTCCGGCGGCCGGCTGGGCGGGAGTCGTCGCGATGCTCGCCACCACGAGGTCGGCGGCGGCGGGGGCGGCGGCGCCGACGTGGATCGGCCGGGTCCGAGCCACCGCCTCCGGCAGATTGTAGAAATCCGGATCCGTGCTCAGCAATCGGATCTCGTACGAGCCGGACGCGAGTCCGGCGGGAAGCGTGAACGTCATGGTGCCGGCGGCGGCGCCGCCGGTCGGCCAGTAGGCGAGGTAGTTCTCGCTGCCCGAGCCGAGAGCAAAGAGAAGAAGGAAGTCGTTCGTGGTCGGTATCTGGACCCCGGCCCACGTCGCGGTCATGGTGCCACCCGGCACCGTTTCGGTCGGCGTCACGCTGACACGGGTCGCGGCCACCGCGCCGGGTCCGCCAGCGGTGATCTTCGCGACGAAGGCATCGCCGCACGGGCCGCCGAAGTAGTCGCAGACGCCGCCGCCGATGGTCGTCTGGAAGGCGCCAGGGGTCGTCGGGAAGTCGTACGACTTGGTGGAGCCGGCGACATAGGCGTTGCCGGCGGCGTCGATGGCGATGGCCGAGCCCTCGTCGGCGCCCGTCGACGGGCTCGCGCCCCCGCTGCCGCCGAGATACGAGGAATAGACGAGTCCGCGTGCCGTCCGGGTTCAGCTTGGCGACGAACGCATCCGAAGGGCCGCGGACCTCGGCTCGTGGGTTGGAACGCGTCGGCGATCGGGAAGAAGAGGGATGACGTCGTCCCCACGACGTATGCGTTGCCGGCCGCATCGACCGCGATCCCGGAACCGCTGTCGTTGCCCTCGCCGTAGAGATACGTCGAGTACACGATGGCGGACCCGGCCGCGTTGATCTTGGTCACGAACGCGTCGGTGCAGAACTGGTTGGAGGCAGAAGACGGTGCCCCGCTGCGGCTGCAAGACACCGGGCGTCGTCGGGAAGTCCACGGACGTGGTGACTCCCGTCACGTAGGCGTTGCCCTGTCCGTCGACGGCGAGGCCGTTGATCGCGTCGTTGATCGACCCGCCGAGATACGTCGAGTAGATCAGGTGCGATGCCGTCGGCGCTCAGCTTCGACACGAAGCCGGTCGAGCCGAAGGGATTGGCGTGAGACACCGGCTGCAAAGGGTTGACGGTCGGGAAGTCCGCCTGCGCCGGTCGTGCCCGCGACGTAGATGTTGCCCGCCGGGTCGAGCGCGATGCCGCTCGGAAAGTCAGTTCCGTTGCCGCACAGGAACGTGGAGTACACGAGCGAGCCGCCGTCGGGGCTCACCTTCGCGACGAATCCGTCGGTGAAGCCGGCGATGATGAGATGTCCGGGCACGGATTCGGTCCGAAATGCGCCGGGCGTGGTCGGGAAGTCCACCGAGGAGGTGTTGCCCGTCACATACGCGTGGCCCGCTGCGTCCACCGCAATGGCAGTCCCGGCCGACGTGTCGACCAACTGGCCGCCGAAGACGAGCGCATAGAGCAGGGTGCCGGTGGGCCCGAGCTTGGCGACGAGGACGCCCGGGTACGCTTCGCCGAAATAGCAGAGCTCGTGCGCCCGGCCCGTGACGTACGCGTTGCCGGCCGTGTCGACCGCGATGGCGTTCGCAATGTCCTGGCACGGACCGCCGAGGTAGGTCGAGTAGAGGACGGCGCCGGTGGGCGAGAGCTTCGTCACGAAGGCGTCCTGGCTTCCACTCAGTGTTCGGTATGCGCCGGGGTCGTCGGAAAGTCCACGGAGGTGGTCGAGCCGGTCACGTACGTGTTCCCGGCCGCATCGACGGCGATGCCGAAGACGGCTCCAAGAGCCCGTCGGCCTCGTCATTGCTACCGCCGAGATACGTGGAATACGCGAGGACCGGGTCGATCACGACAGGGCGCGTGAGCGTCGTACGCGCCGAGCCGGACCCGCACGCGCCCTTCGCCGTCGAGGACGTAGTCGCCCACCACCGGGCGCCGGGCGCCGTCGATCTCCTGGTAGACGACGGGTCGCGGCTGGCGCAGCTCGCCGGCCCCGGTGTGGAGGACCAGATCGCCACCGGTGTCGATCTCCACCCGCTCCGCGCCGTCGAACGTCAGCGCGATCTGGCTGGGATCGGCGCCGGGCGCGAGCACGAAATCGTACTCGAGCTGGCGCGGGCGCCCGTAGTACACGAGATCGACGCCGGGATAGACGTCGACGTATCTCACCCTGCCGTAGGTCGGAGCACTGACGGACGTGCTGCCCGGTCGGCCGCTCGAATAGTTCACCACGCCGGGGAGCTCGCCGTCGGGGACGATCTGTGACGCGGCGCTGCCGCCGACCGCCTTCAGGCGGACCACGGCCCGCTCGGAACGGCCCTGGCCCAGCGCCACGACTGCCTCGGTGGGCGTCAGGAACACGGTGTAGCCGGCGCCGCGCGCGAGGAACTTCACCTGCTCGTCGGCCTGGCCGCGGTTGGCCTCGAAGGCCAGCGGCCGAACGTGGTGGAGCCGCTGCTCCTCGCCGCGCGCGGAGGCCGCGCCCCACGAGGTGAGCAGGAGCAATACCATGGCGAGGGTGACCGAGACGAGTCCGATGAGCTTCGTGTTCATGACCTGTTCTCCTTTGGGTGTTGGTGGAGAGCCGACGGCGAGTGCTGGCGGCTCGGTTGAGCGGGATCGAGCCGCGGGAGTACACTGCTCGTGCCCCGGAAGGCTGGGCCGGCAGCGGCGTCGAGGGCTGCGGCGAAGAACGCCAGCAATCCCTTGAGCGAGGAGAAATGCATGCTCTCGCCCGACGACAGATGCTCGACCCGACCGCTGAACCGGCGCCGGCCGGTGACCACCTCCCGCGCCGAAGTGCACGACGAACGCGCGCTGCGCCGAGAGGGTCGATCCGTGTTCATCGCGTGATGCCATGGCGTCCTCCTCCTCCGTCGATTGGCGTCGTTCCGCACGCCGTCATGTGAGACAGAGTGACGGCGACGGCCTACGGGAGTCCTGGGGAAGCTCGGGGATTACTTGAGGAAAACCCGAGGGGATCATCGAGGGCCCGGCATGAAGCCATCACGAACAGGAGACGTGCCCGCGATCCGGATCGAGGCCGAGAACGAGTGCGCGTGGTGCGGCGAGCAGCGGTTGCAGCTGATGCCGACGGGCATTTGCCGTGTTACGGCACCTGGTCGACCACGCGGGGCGATTGATCACGAAAGAGGAGCTGCTGACCAGGGTCTGGCGTGACGCGATCGTGAGCGACGCCGCCCTGACCACCTGCATTCGCGATCTGCGCAAGGCGCTCGGCGATTCGCCCGACACGCCCCGTTACATCGAGACCGTGCACCGGCGGGGATTCCGGTTCATCGGACCGATTGCCTCGCCGACAACTGCCCGCGCCGCCCGAGCCGCCACCGACGCGCGTGTCGAGCAGGGCTCCTCGCCCGCGACCGCGACGCTGGTCGGGCGGGACGCCGAGCTCGCCCGGCTTCACGAGCTGCTGGGGAGGGCGATGGATCGCCAGCGGCAGCTCGTCTTCGTGACGGGGAGCCAGGGATCGGGAAGACGGCGCTGGTCGAAGCGTTTCTCTCCGGGATCGGCCTCATGGAGACCCTGCGCATCGGTCGCGGACAGTGTGTGGAGCAGTACGGCGCCGGCGAAGCCTATCTGCCGGTGCTCGAGGCCCTGGGGCGCTTGGGCCGCGACCCGCGCGGCGACCAGCTCGTTCACGTCCTCAAGCAGCATGCGCCGACCTGGCTCGCGCAGTTGCCGGCGCTGCTGACCGACGAGGATCTGGAGGCCGTGCAGCGCCGGGCTCAGGGGCGACGCGCGAGCGGATGCTGCGAGAGCTGGTGGAGGGCCTCGATATCCTCACCGTCGAATCGCCGCTCGTCCTGGTCCTGGAAGACCTGCACTGGAGCGACTCGGCCACGATCGACCTGCTCGCGATGCTCGCGCGTCGGCGTGAAGCGTCTCGCTTGCTGGTCATCGGGACGTATCGGTCCGCCGACGTGGCCGTCACTGAGCATCCGTTGAAGGCGACCAAGCACGAGCTGGAGCTGCACGGACAGTGTGAGGAGATCCCGCTCGAGTTTCTGAGCGTGAACGCCGTGGCGGAATATCTCTCCCGGCGCTTTGCCCAGCAGGAGTGGCCACCGGAGCTTGCACGAGCGCTGCATCGCAGGACCGACGGGAATCCGCTGTTCCTGGTGAACACGATCGACGACCTGATCGTCCGGGGGCAGCTCCACGAAGTGGACGGGCAGTGGGTGCTCTCGGTACCGGTGAAGGATCTCGCGCGGGACGCGCCCGAGACGCTGTGGCAGATGGTCGAGAAGCAAATCGAGCGGCTGACGCCGGATGAGCAGGCGATGCTGGCGGTCGCCAGCGTGGCGGGCGCGGAGTTCTCGGCCGCGGTCGCGACGTCGGACAGTATCGGCGTCCGGGAAGGGGAACGGCGATGTGCGGCCCTGGCGCGGCGAGGCCAGTTTCTGCGTGCGACCGGGGTGGCCGAGTGGCCCGACGGGACGGTGGCCGGCCGCTATGCCTTCATTCATTCCCTGTACCAGCACGTGCTCTACGCGCGCATCCCCTTCGGGCACCGGGTGGGACTCCACTTGCGGACGGGTGAGCGACTGGAGCAGGGATACGGTCAGCGCGCGGGAGAGATCGCCGGCGAGCTCGCCATGCACTTCGCGGAGGGCCGGGACTTCGCGCGGGCCGCGCGCTATCACCATCAGGCGGGCGAAGATCGCGCTGCGCCAGCATGGGTACCGTGAGGCGGCCGACCACCTGACGCGGGCGCTCGACTTGCTGAAGGCCCTGCCGGACTCGCAGGAGCGCACGCAGCAGGAGCTGGCGCTGCTACGTCATGCTGGGCTCGGCGCTGACGGCGCTCAAGGGCCACGCTGGTCGCGAGGTCGAGCAGGCCTACGCGCGCGCCCGCGAGCTGTGCGAGCAGGTGGACGATACCCCCGCCTGTTTCCGGTCCTGCTGGCACTCGGATGGTTCTACCTCATTCGGGGATCGCAGGACGCGGCGCGGGACGTGGGAAGACGCCTGCTGGCCATGGCGGAGGCGACACGGGATCCCGCGATTTTCCTCGGCGCGCACCATGCGCTGGGCGTCGTGTCCTTCTACGGCGGCGAGTTCGAGACGGCGCTCGCCCATCTCGAGCGCGGGATCGAGCTCTACGATCCGACGGCACACAGCCCGACCCGTTCGTCCGCGTTCCGCCTCAACGTGGATTCAGGCATGTCCTGCACGCTCCACGCCGCCTGGGCACTCTGGGTGCTCGGGTATCCGGCGCGCGCGGTCGCGCGGATGCAGGAGGCGCTCGAGCTGGCCCACTCGATCGATCATCCATTCAGCCTGGCCCACGGCCATCGCTTCGCCGCGGCCATTCACCAGTCCGTGCGAGCGCGCGACGCCAGCCTCGAACAGGCAGAGCGGAGCGTTGCCTTGTCGACCGAGCATGGCTTCGGCGCCGTCCTCATGGCGGCGAACTTCCACCGGGGCTGGGTCTTCGCTGAACAGGGGCGCGAAGAGGACGGCCTGGCGCTGATGCGAGCGTGGGTGGCAGCCTGCCGAGAGATTCGGTCGGAATGCTTGCTCCCGGGCTACCTGGCATGGTTGGCCGAGATGTATGGCGACATCGGGCGACCTCAGGAAGGACTGGATCTGGTGGATGAGGCACTGGCGACGGGAACGCGGTCGGGCAATCACTACTGGACGGCCGAGCTGTATCGGTTGCGAGGAGCGCTCACGGCGACCGAGACGGACGCCGAGTCGTCGTTTCGTCGAGGCGCTCGCGATCGCGCGGCGACAGCGCGCGAAGTCGTTCGAGCTCCGGGCCGCGACGAGCCTGAGCCGGCTGTGGGCCCGCCAAGGGAAGACGCGGGAAGCCCACGCGCTGCTGGCCGAGGCCTATGCCTGGTTCACCGAAGGGTTTGACACGGCCGATCTCAAGGACGCTAAGGCACTGCTCGAGGAGCTCGAGCGAGCCGTGACGGATCTGCCCCGAGGACATTGAGCGCAGCGGCCGTCGCTACGAGAGAAGGCCGAGCAGCCGCCAGACCGGAATCGAGACGAGGAGCCCGCACAGCGACAGCAGCACGTACACGACGCTGAACGCTCGGACCTGCTCGTGCGCGAAGAGATAGCCGTCCGATGCGCTCCAGAACGCGAGGTACGACGCGAACTGGTAGGGCAGGCTCCAGAGGTTCGACGCGGACAGCACCACGAACGCGATGACCCAGGGGTGAAGCCCGAGCGTCGGTGCGAGCGGCGCCAGGGTGGCCGTCAGCAGCGGGACCGCCACCCATTCCGACAACACGATGCGCGCCGCGGTGACGATCAGCGAACAGGAGCGTCAACGTCCACGCCGGAGCACCGTGCGCCCACACGACGAGCGGAGGCAGCGCCGTGGCCAGCTGCGCGTCGACTCCGGTGTGGTGGATCATGGCGGGCATGCCCAGGATGACACCGAGGAAGATCAGCAGCGGCCAGTCGATCGCCGAGCGGAACTGCTCGCGCGTCAGCACCCCGGTCGCGGCCAGCACCATCGCGCCGAGGCACGCGAACCAGCCGCCATCGACCTTCACGTACGGACCAGCCACGAGCCCGATGAGCACGACGAGGGCGGCGACGCCGGCCGCGTGCTCGCGAGGAGTCAGCGGTCCAGGGTCGCCCCTTGCCGCCGAATCACGTCACGGTCAATGGGCCGATCGTTCGCCGGGCGCCACGTGAGCAAGATGACCGTGAGCACACCCACCATGAGGACCAGCAGCATCGGCGCGGAAGCGATGGCCCACGTCCACCATCCCGGTCGCGCTGCCGGCGGCAGCAAGCTCCAGGCGATCAGATTCAGCGTGGCGCCCGAGAGGAACACGCGGCTCAACAGGCCGCTGCCGGCGAACGCCGCAAGCCCGATGCCGACGGCCGCGCGACTTCTCGCGGGATAGCCGAGCACTTCCGCCACCTGGCGCGCCAGGGGCGCCGTCAGCGCGCATCGGGCCACCGTGAGCGGCAGCAAGGGTGTCATCACCAGACCGCCGACGAGGAATGCGACGACCTGGCCGCGGAACGTCGCCGGAAACAGCGTCAACAGCGCGAACGCGATCCGTTGGAGGACGCCCGATCTGGCCAGCCCTCCGCCGACGGCGAGGACGCCGAGCAGCAGAAACCAGACCGGTGAGGCGAACCCGGAGAGGCTCGCCGCGCTCGGACCGATCGCGGCGATGTTCCAGACGACGATCACGCCGAGGGCGACGACGTAGTCCGGCAGGACGTCGAGCGTCCAGCACAGGATCGCGCCGATCAGCAGGACGGACCCACGCGATTCCGGCCTCGCCCAGAAGTACGCGACCAAGGGCGCGATCGAGGCCACCGCGAGTAGCCGGGCCGCATGCCTCGTGCTCAGCCGATCGGCGATACGCGGGAGGCTGACGGCCCGCGCTCCCACCTGTGTCGTGCTCATCACCGGTGATGACATGACCGACCTCCTCAGGATCCTGCGATCGCCGACGGGGCCGCCCAGCGTTCCCGTGCCTCGCGGACCCTCTGCTGCGCGTGGTCATCCCCGCCGCGAGCTGCGCGGCGATGTGGAGGCATTGCTCGACGATGGCGCGATCGCCGAGCTCCCGGAACGCCTCGGCGCTCCGGAGCGCGCCGTCGACGGAGCGGTGGCGTCGGGCCCGGATCAACGCGATCAGGTACGCGTCTCGCGCGTTCATGCGCGCGCCGCCGGGCGTGCCCGCCGCGTGGCCGATCCGCATGAAGGCGTCGCCGACGGCGATCATGCTTTCCCAGCTGCGGCTCTCGAGCGCGGCGCCATAGGCGTCGTGCCAGACGCGAACGGCGACATCGACGCGCCCGCCCGCGAGCTCCGTCTCGACGACGCGAAGATGGGCGGTCCAGACACCGTCATCCTGGCGCCAGCCCGCCGGCACGAGGGTTTCGCGCCGCTCGACCTGTTCGTGGACCGCGGCGCGAGCGCCGAGCAGCGCCGCGTGTTCCGGGTTCGGGACGATCAGGCGTCCCCCATGCGTCACGATTCCGATGGCGATGGCGCACAGCCCCAGAAGGCCGGCCACCACAACGACGTGTCGTTTGAGCCTCATTGCGATCTCCTCCATTACCCGCGTGGTAGAATCCGTGTCGCGACGAACGCGCGCCGCGCCGAGAGTGACGTCGTTCCGTCGCGCCGCCATGTCTGACACCAGACTTACTGCGGCAGTCGGCAGGAGTCTTGGGCAAACCTAGGGATTGTTCGGGGGAAACCCGAGGGACTGTGACGGCAGCGACTTGAAGCCAGCACGCCCAGGCAACCTGCCCGCGGTTCGGATCGAGGCGTCGAACGAGCGGGCGTGGTGTGGAGAGCAGCGGTTGCAGCTGATGCCGCGGGCGTTTGCCGTCCTGCGTCACCTGGTCGAGCACGCGGGGCGGCTGATCACCAAGGACGAATTGCTCGCGACGGTCTGGCGTGACGCGATCGTGAGCGACGCCGCTCTCGCCAGCTGCATTCGCGATCTGCGCCGGGCGCTCGGAGATTCGGCAGAGGCGCCTCGGTACATCGAAACGGTCCATCGGCGGGGATTCCGGTTCATCGGACCTGCCCTTGCCGCTGGCGATCCCCAGCGGTCCGGCTCCGAGGCCGGGGGCCAACCCCTGCGAGCCGCCTCACATGCGGCCCTGAGCTTGGTGGGGCGAGAGACCGAGCTCGCGCAGCTTCACGCGTTTCTCGAGCGGGCCAGGGATGGCCAGCGGCAGCTGGTCTTCGTGACCGGCGAGCCGGGGATCGGCAAGACAGCGCTGGTGGAAGCGTTTCTCTCGCAAATCGACGGCGACGCAGGCGCTGCGCATCGGGCGTGGGCAATGCGTGGAGCTCTACGGCGCTGGCGAAGCCTACTTGCCGCTGCTCGAGGCGCTCGGACGATTGGGTCGTGCGGCTGGGGGCGAACAGGTTGTGCAGATCCTCAAGCAGCATGCGCCGACCTGGCTGACCCAGTTGCCGGCGCTGCTGGCCGACCCGGATCTCGAGGCCGTGCAGCGCCGAGCGCAGGGGGCCACGCGCGACCGGATGCTGCGGGAGCTGGTGGAGGCCCTGGACGCCCTGAGCACTGCCGACGCCCCTCATCTTGCTCCTGGAAGACCTGCACTGGAGCGACGCTTCGACGATCGACCTGCTGGCGCGGTTGGCCGGCCGGCGCGAGGCGGCGCGGTTGCTCGTCCTCGGGACGTACCGGCCGGCCGATGTCGCGGCCAGTGCGCACCCGTTGAGACCGGCGAAGCAGGAATTGCAGACGCACGGGCGTTGCGAGGAGATGCCGCTCGTCTTCCTGAGCGCGGCGGCCGTGTCGACGTATCTCTCGCAGCGCTTTCCCCGGCACGAGTTCCCATCGGAGCTCGCGCTCGTGCTTCATCGGATGACCGGCGGCAACCCGCTCTTCGTCGTGAACACGATCGACGATCTGATTGCCCAGGGTCAGATGCGCGAGGTCGACGGGATGTGGGTGTTGTCGGTGCCGGTGAAGGATGTAGCGGCCCGCGAACCGGAGACGCTGTGGCAGCTCGTGGACAAGCAGGTCGAGCGCCTGACGCGCGGACGAGCGGGCGATGCTGGCGGTGGCGAGCGTGGCGGGCGCGGAGTTTTCCGCGGCCGTCGCCGGCGCGGACGGGATCGACGCCCAGGAAGCGGAGCTGCGGTGCGAGGCGCTGGCGCGGCGCGGCCAGTTTCTTCGCGCGGCCGGCGTCGCCGAGTGGCCGGATGGGACGGTGGCGGGCCGGTATGCCTTCATCCACGCGCTGTATCAGCAGGTGCTGTATGCGCGCGTCTCCATCGGGGATCGCGTGGGGCTGCACCTGCGGACCGGCGAGCGTCTCGAGCGGGGCTACGGCCAGCGCGCGGGCGAGATCGCCGGCGAGCTCGCGATGCACTTCGAGCACGGCCGGGACTTCGAGCGGGCGGCGCGGTATCGGAGGCAAGCGGGCGAGCACGCGCTGCGCCAGCACGCCTACCGGGAGGCCGCCGACCACGCGGCGCGGGCGCTGACCTTGCTCCGCGCGTTGCCCGAGTCCCCGGAGCGTCCCACGCAGGAGCTGACGCTCCAGGTCCTGCTCGGGGCAGCCCTGTCGGCGACCCAGGGCTACGCGGCGCCCGAGGTGGCGCGTACCTACGCGCGCGCACGCGAGCTGTGCGAGCAGGTCGGAGACACGGCGCAACTGTCTCCGGTTTTGATCGGCCTCGGGCGATTCTATCTCGTTCGGGGGAGTTTCAGACGGCGCGCGACATCGCGGCCCAGCTCTTGACCATTGCGGAAGCGACGCGGGATATCGTGCCACTTCTCGCGGCGCACAATGCGCTGGGCGGCGTGTCCTTCTACGCGGGCGACTTCGAGGCGGCGCTCGCCCATCTGGAGCGGGGATCGCGCTGTACGATCCGGAAGCCCATAGCCCCAATCGGGCACCGGCGTTTCGGCTCGGGCAGGATCCCGGCGTCTCGTGCACGACCCACGCCGCCATGACGCTCTGGATGCTCGGGTACCCGCTCGCGCGGCCGCGCGGATGCAAGAGGCGTTCGCGTTGGCGCGCTCGCTCGATCACCCGTTCAGCGTGTCCTACGCCTGCCACTTCGGCGCTGGGGTGCACCAATGGCGAAGGGACCGCCAGGCCGTGCGGGACGTCGAGGACGAAGCGCTTGCGCTCGATACGGAGCATGGCTTCGGGCTGTTTCTCACGGCCGGGGCCATCCAGCGCGGCTGGCTTCTCGCTGAAGACGGACGTGAGGAGGAAGGGCCTCGCTCAGATGCGGGACGGGCTGGCGAGGCACCGGAACATTGGAGCCGCGGTCCTGGTCCCCGCCTTCCTGGCATTGGTGGCCGAGGTGCATCGAGAAGCTCGGTCGGCTGGCCGAAGGCCTGTCCGTCGTGAGCGAGGCATTCGTGGCCGGGCAGCAGTCTGGACAGCACTACTGGGAAGCCGAGCTCTATCGGCTCCGGGGCGCGCTCACGCTTCGAGCCGAGGCGAGACCGGGACGTGGCGCGAGCACCGCCGCGGCGGACGACGCCGAGTCGTGCTTCCTCCAGGCCATCGGAGTGGCGCGGAGCCAGAAGGCGAAATCGCTGGAGCTGCGCGCGGCAGCGAGCTTGAGTCGGCTGTGGGCGGGACAGGGAAAGTGCGGGAGGCGCACGCGCTGCTCTCGGGCGTCTACAACTGGTTCACGGAAGGATTCGACACGGCCGACCTGATCGACGCGAAGTCGCTGCTGGAGGAGCTCGAGAGTCGAGCGGGCGGATCACGGGCGGGGCGGGCCAGGCGATCCCGTCCGGCAGCGCCCGGGGCGGGGTGAGCACGGTGTCGAGTGGAGGCAGCGCATGAGCCGAGGGCGGCCCGGAGAGCTTCCCGCGGTGCGCCTCGAGATGGAGAACGAGTGGGCGTGGTGCGGGCAGCGGCGGCTCGACCTGACGCCGCGGGCGTTCGCGGTGTTGCGACACCTGGTGGAGCGCGCGGGGCGCCTGGTCACGAAGGACGAGCTGCTGACGACGCTGTGGCGGGACGCGATCGTGAGCGACGCGGCGCTGGCGAGCTGCATACGCGATCTGCGCAAGGCGCTGGTGGATTCGTCGGAGGCGCCGCGGTACATCGAGACGGTGCACCGGCGGGGCTTTCGGTTCATTGGGCCGATCGCGCGCGCGACGACGGCGGTGTCCGCTGTCGGGGCCCGGGTCCGCGGATCCGGTGCTGATCAGCAGCCCCCGCAGGCCTGGTCGCCGGGCACGGGACGACGGCGTTGGTGGGCCGAGACGCGGAGCTGGGGCGGCTGCGGGAGTGGTTGGAGCAGGCGCTCAACGGGCAGCGGCAGGTGGTGTTCGTGACGGGGGAGCCGGGAATCGGCAAGACGGCGTTGGTGGAGGCGTTGCTGGCGGGGATCGATGAGGGCGGCGCGCTCCGCATCGGCCGCGGCCAATGCGTGGAGCAGCACGGCGCGGGCGAAGCCTACTTGCCGGTGCTCGAGGCGCTCGGGCGGCTGGGGCGAGGGGTGGGGGCGAACATGCTGGTTCAGATCCTCAGGCAACATGCCCCGACATGGCTGGCGCAGTTGCCGGGGTTGTTGGCGGATGACGAGGTGGAGGCGGTACGGCGGCGCGCGCAGGGCGCGACGCGGGAGCGAATGCTGCGGGAGCTGGTGGAGGCGCTCGAGGCGGTGACGCGTGACGCGCCGCTGGTCCTGCTCTTGGAAGACCTGCACTGGAGCGACTCGGCCACGATCGATCTGCTGGGCATGCTGGCCCGGCGTCGGGACTCGGCGCGCTTGCTGGTCCTGGGGACGTACCGGCCGGCGGATGTGGCGGGCGCGGCGCATCCGTTGAAGCCGGTGAAGCAAGAGCTCCAGGTGCACGGGTACTGCCAGGAGCTGCACCTGGAATTCCTGAGCCTGTCCGCCGTGGAGCAGTACCTCTCCCGGCGGTTCTCCGGTCACGGGTTTCCGTCGGAGCTGGCGCGGGTGCTTCACCGGAACACGGACGGCAATCCGCTGTTTCTGGTGAGCACGATCGACTACTTGATCGGCCAGGGACAGCTGCGTGAAGTCGGCGGGCACTGGGGGCTGGCGGGACCGCTGGAAGAGATTGCGTCGCGCACGCCGGAGACGCTGTCGCAGGTGGTGGAGCGGCAGGTGGAGCGGCTCACCGGCGAGGAGCAGGCGATGCTGGCGGTGGGCAGCGTGGCGGGGGCAGAGTTTTCGGCGGCGGTGGCGGTCGCGGACGGGATCGATCCGCAGGATGCCGAGCGGCGATGCGACTCGCTGGCGCGCCGGGGGCAGTTCGTTCGTGCGGCCGGCGCTTGCCGAGTGGCCGGATGGGACGCTGGCGGCGCGGTACGCGTTCATTCACACGCTGTATCAGCGAGCGCTCTATGCGCGCATCCCGATCGGCCACCGGGTGGGATTGCATCTGCGGACGGGCGAGTGCCTGGAGGGCGGGTACGGTGAGCGCGCGGGGAGATCGCCGGCGAGCTCGCCATGCATTTCGAGCACGGCCGGGACTACGAGCGGGCGGCGCGGTATCGGAGACAGGCGGCCGAGCACGCGCAGCGCAAGCACGCGAACCGCGAGGCCGCGGAGCACGCGACGCAGGCGCTCCACTTGCTCGGGGCATTGCCGGATTCCCCGGAGCGGATCCAGCAGGAACTGGCGCTTCAAATCATGCTGGGGGCGGCGCTGACGGCGACCCAGGGCTACGGGGCGGCCGAGGTCGCGCGGCCCTATGAGCGGGCTCGCGAGCTGTGCGCGCAGGTGGGAGACACGGTTCGGCTCCTTCCGGTGCTGCTCGGGCTCGGGCGCTTTCATCAGGGCAGGGGGAGCTCCAGATTGCGCGTGACCTGGGCATGCGCCTGTTGGCGATCGCGGACACGACCCACGACGCGACCGTCGGGCTCGCGGCTCACCACGCCGTGGGCATCATGGCGTTCTATGGAGGTGAGTTCGCCGCGGCGCTCGCCCATGTGGAACAAGGCACCCGACTCTACGATCCGAGTGAGCACAGCCCCAATCGGTCGGCCACATTTCGGGCCGGTCAAGATCCGGGCGTATCGTGCGCGGTGTACGCCGCGTTGACCCTGCAGTTGCTCGGTCATCCGGCTCGCGCGGCCGCGCGGATGCGCGAGGCTCTCGCACTGGCGCGCTCGCTCGACCACCCGTTCAGCGTCGTCTATGCGTGTCACTTCGCCGCGGGATTTCACCTGCATCGCCGGGAGCGCGAAGCCGTGCGGGAACTGGAGGATGAAGCGCTCGCCTATTCGACCGAGCACGGGTTTCGGCTCTTCCCGTGATGGGGGCGATCCATCGCGGGTGGCTGCTCTCGGAGCAGGGTCGGGGAGAGGAAGCCCTCGCCCAGATGCGGGAGGGACTGGCCGCGTTGCGCGCCATCGGAATAGAGCTCCGACGGCCGGCATTTCTGGCCTTGGTGGCCGAGGTCTGCGAGAAGATCAACCAGCCTGGAGAGGGACTCTCGGCGGTGGCAGAGGCACTGGCCGCGGCGGAGCACACAGGGCAGCGGTACTGGGATGCCGAGCTCCATCGGCTGAAAGGAATGCTGACGCTTCAGTCTGACGCGGAGTCGTCTTTTCTCGAGGCCATCGGGATTGCGCAGCGCCAGCGGGCGAAGTCCCTGGAGCTGCGCGCGGCGACGAGCTTGAGTCGGCTGTGGGCGAGCACGGGGAAAGCGAGCGAGGCGCACGCGTTGCTGTCCGCGATCTACGCTGGATTCACGGAGGGGTTCGACACGGCCGATGTGAGCGAGGCGAAATCGCTGCTCGAGCAACTCGAGCGCCGGGCCAGGAGATCGCGGGGGCGAGCCCGGAGTCATCGGCTGATCTCGCGCGGTACCGTCGTCGCGATCCCCGGCCGCCGGTCCGGAGGGCGTCGATCAGGCGAGGATCACTCGGCCGGCGCCGCCTCCGGCGCGTGTCCCGCGCCACCAGGGTGGCGAGGCGGCCGCCGCGGGCGGCGCGACGGCGGAGGTAGCGCTCGAGCAGGAGGCCGCTGAGCGTCGCCAGCATCAGGACGGTGGCGACGGCGGCGATGGTCGGATCGACGTTCTCGTTGATCCCCGCCCAGATCGCCCGCGGCAGGAGATAGAGCTTCCGGCTCGTGATGAACAGCAGCACGACCAGCTCGTCCCACGAGTGCACGAAGGCGAAGACGGCGCCCGCCAGGATGCCCGGCATGATGCACGGCACGATCACGAGCCGGAGCGTCTGGGTCATGCTCGCGCCCAGGTTGCGCGCGGCCTGCTCGAGCCGGGGGTCGAAGGTGGCGAGCGCCGTGGAGACGGTGATCACGACGTAGGGGAACCCCGTCACGACGTGAACGAGGATGACGCCGGTGAAGGTGTCGAGGAGCCGCAAGTCGATCCACATCCGGTAGAAGCCGAGGGCGTGCACGATCGACGGCACGATGATCGGCATCAGCATGAGCGCCCGCACGCCCTCGGCCAGGCGCGACCCGATCCGCCAGCAGCCCACCGCACAGAGCGTGCCGAGCACGACGCAGCCGATGGTCGACGCGATCGCGACGACGACGCTCTGCCAGATCGCGCCGAGCCAGACGTCGTTCGTGGCGAGGTTCACGTAGTACTGGAGCGAGAGTCCGTCTTGCGGGAACGAGAGATAGCGGCGGTCGGTGAGCGACACGGGCACCACCACCGCCATCGGCGCGACCAGGAACGACAGCACCATCCACGCGCCGGCCAGCAGCACGCCGTAGCCCAGGCCCCGCCGCCCCTCCATCACGACGCGGTCCTGTGCCTCATGCGGCGCCAAAGAGGCGGCGCAGGCTCACGAAGCGGGACATGATCGCGAGCATGAGGAACACTGTGATGAGCAGCGTCGAGGCGAGCATGGTGGCGAGCCCCCAGCGCAGGGTCGTCAGGACCTGGATGCCGATGTACTCCGCGATCATGGTGGTGCGCCCGCCGCCGAGGATGGCGGGCGTGATGTAAAAGCCGAGGGAAAACACGAAGACGAGCAGCCCGGCGCCCACGATGCCCGGCATGTTGAGCGGCAAGAACACGCGCCGGAAGGCGGTGAAGGGCGTGGCGCCCAGTCCTCGCGCCGCCGCCACGAGGCGCCGATCGATGCCCTGCATGTTGGCGTAGAGCGGCAGCACCGCGTACGGCAGCATGTAGTGGACCATGCCGATCACGACGCCGGTCTCGTTCCTGACCAGGGCGAGGGGCTGGGTGACCAGGCCCAGGCCCAGGAGGGCCGCGTTGATGGGCCCCTCCGGCCGCAGGATCATCACCCATGCGAACGCGCGCACGAGCACGGAGAGCCAGAACGTGAGGAGGACGCAGAAGAGCATCCACTGCCGGTGCCCTTCTCCCACGTGCACCATCGCGTAGGCGACGACGTATCCGAGCACCAGCGTCAGGAGGCTCGTGATGGCGCAGATGCGGGCGGTCGTCACGAGGATGCGCTGCACGGCAGGGCTCGTGAAGAGCAAGGCGTAGTTGCCGAGGCCGAAGGCCGGCTCCGAGACGCTGATCCACATGACGCGCGACAGCGGGTAGATGTAGAACACGAGGACGGTGAGGAGCGCGGGAAGGACGAGGTGTCCAGTAGAGGCGGCGCTGGATCCATGTGCGCACGACCGGGCTCGGCACCCCGGTACTCTAGCAGGCTTCGCGGACTCCGATCATCCCGCCGACGGCGGCTGGCCCTCTCGCCTGGACGATGTCGGGAGTGGGTTGGCGAGGGGATGCAGAACGTCGATCGCGTAGCCTGTTCCCTCTTTCAGGCCGTCTTTCCCTCGCTTGCGAGGGCAGCTTATACTCCCGCTACCGGCGCGGCCATCGACGCGCACCGTCCCTTCTTCAGATACCTCGGCGCTCGCACGACGATGTCGAGCGCCAACACCGGAGGAGCGAACATGGACATCGCGCGACGGCTCTCGAGCTCTCCCTGCTGGTGCTCGTATCGGTGGCGGCCCACGAGCTCGCCGGCGCTCGCCCAGGTGCCCGGCGTCACCGGCGACACGATCAAGATCGGCACCTTCGGGCCGCTCACCGGTCCGAACTACCTCTTCGGCAAGCTCGTCATGAACGGGGCGGAGATCGTCTACAACGAGGTGAACAAGGCCGGCGGCATCCACGGGCGGAAGCTCGTGCTCGTCCGCGAGGACGACCGCTGCGATCCCGCCACCGCCATCGCCGCCGTCAAGAAGCTGATCCACCAGGAGCAGGTGTTCATGATCAACGGCGGCGGCTGTAGCAACGCCGCCATCGCCGCGCCGCCCGGAGATCGAGCAGGGAAAGCTGCCGTGGGTCGTCTTCGCCGCCGTCGCCGACGAGGTCACCATGCCCACCAGCCCGTACATCTTCTCCACCGCGCTCGCCGCCTCGCTCGAGAGCTACGCCCAGCTCGACTTCGCGCTGAGCCACGGGGGCAAGAAGGTCGCCATCGTCTCCCAGCGCGACGCCTGGGGACGCTCGCGCTACAACCCGCTGCCAGGAGGCCTTCAAGAAGAAGGGCATGACGCCCGTCGCCGACGAGGAGATGACGGCGGACGCCAATGACGGGACGCCCCAGGTGCTGAGATTGCGCCAGGCCGGCGCCGACGCCGTGATCATGCTGCTCTATCCCAAAGCCGGCCGCCGTCTTCGTGCGCGACGCGCAGAAGATGGGGTTCAAGCCGATCCTCATCGGCCAGACGGCGCTGGCCGACCCGCTGGCCTTCCGCGACCAGGTCGGCGTGCCCGGGGCGCTCGACCGCTTCTTCACCGTCAACCAGATGCGCTACACGCCCGACGACAGCCAGATGGACAAGTACCGCGCCCTCATGCAGCAGGCGTTTCCGGGCGACCGGCTGTCCGTCTACAACCTGTTCGGCATCGGCAGCGCCCAGGTCGTGGTCGAGGTCTTGAAGCGCGCCGGGCGCGATCTCACGCGCGAGAAGGTGCGCGACGAGCTGGCCAAGCTCAGCGGCTTCGAGACGGGCGTCCACCCCGGTCCGGTGACGTGCACGGAGACGGACCATCAGTGCCACAAGACGCCGGCGTGGATCCAGCTCGTGGGCGACAAGATCCAGCTCGTGGCCGTGACTCCCGTCAAGCGCTGATTCGCCCGTGCTCGCGTACCTCCTCGTCAGCGGGCTGACGACGGGAAGCCTCTACGCGCTGATGGCGATCGGGCTCGTGGTCGTCTACAAGGCCACGCGCGTCGTGAATTTCGCCCACGGCGAGCTGTTCATGCTGGGCGGGTTCTTCGCCTACACGCTGCACGTCCTGGCGCGCGTGCCCTACGTGCCGGCCCTGGTCGCCGCCATCGCCGGCACGCTCCTCGTCGGCCTCGCGACGGAGCGGCTCGCCTACCGGCCGCTCATCCGGGCGCCCGCGATCAGCCTGGTGCTGGCCGCCGTCGGCTTCTCCTACGTGCTTCGCGGCACCGCGCGCGAGATCTGGGGCGGCCGGGGCGACTACATCCCGTTCCCGCCGCTCGTCCGTGCCGAGCCCATCGCGATCGGCGACGTCCTCATCGTGCCGCAGCAGCTCGTGGTGCTGGGCGGCGCGCTCGCGTGCATGGCCCTCTTCGCGGCGTTCTTCAATCTGACCCGCGCCGGCAAGACGCTGCAGGCCACCGCCGAGAACCCGAAGGCGGCGCGCCTCGTGGGCATCCGCGTCGAGCGCGTCTACGCCTTCACCTGGGGCGTGGGGGCGGCGACGGCCGGCGCGGCGGCATCGCTGATGGCGCCGCTCACGCTGATCTACCCCGACGTCGGCGCCGTCCTGCTCGTCAAGGCCTTCGCCGCCGCCGTGCTCGGCGGGCTCGGCAGCCTGCCCGGCGCCGTGCTCGGCGGCTTCACCATCGGCATCGTCGAGAACCTCGCCGGCGGGTATCTGCACACGAGCCTGCAGGAGGTCTCGGCGTTCGTGGTGATCATGCTCGTGCTGATCGCGCATCCGAGCGGCCTGCTCGGCGCCGCCCCCGTCCGCCGCATCTGATGCGCCGGATCGTCGGCCGCCCGAGCGTGCTCGGGCTCGGCCTCGCCGTCCTGGCGCTCGTCCCCGCCGTCGCCAACCCGTATCTCGTCTACGTGACGAGCATCGCGCTCCTGTACGTGATCCTCGCGGTGGGGCTCAACCTCCTCCTCGGCTACGCGGGACAGTTCGCCTTCGCCAACGCGGCGCTGTTCGGCATCGGGGCCTACGCGACGGGGCTTGCGCAGCTCAAGCTCGGATGGCCCTTCTGGCTCGCGCTGCCGGCGGGCGCGCTGTTCACGACGCTGGCGGGATTGCTCGTCGCCCTGCCCGCGCTCCGGCTCTCGGGGCTCTACCTGGCATTGGCCACGATGGCCTTCGCCCAGTTCACCCAGTGGACGATGCTCAACTGGGAGTCGGTCACGCTCGGCGCCGGCGGCTTCAAGGTGCCGCCGCCGAGCTTTTCCTGGCTCGGCATCTCGAGCGCGACCGGCGTCTACTACATCACCCTCGCGATCACGGCCGGCCTCGTCGCCGCCGCCTGGAACACCGTCCGCTCCGCGTCGGGCGCGCGATGATCGCGGTGCGCGACAGCGAGGTGGCGGCGGAGGCGCTCGGCGTCGACCTCGCGCGCACGAAGACGCTGGCCTTCGCGATGAGCGCGTTCTACGCGGGGACGGCCGGCGGGCTCTACTCGGCCACGCTCAACTTCGTCGCCCCCGAGGGATTCGATCTCTTCCAGATGGTCGTGCACTTCAGCATGGTCGTGGTGGGCGGGCTCGGCTCGGTGTGGGGCGCCGTGCTGGGGGCCGGTCTCCTCGTCGGCGTCCAGGAGGCGCTCCGGGCGTTCAAGAGCGCCCAGGAGATCGCCTTCGGCCTCGTGCTGATGACCGCGATCATCTTCCTGCCCGACGGCCTCATCTCGCTCCTGCGGCGGCGGGTTCCCGGATGGGAGGAGCCGCTGCGCCGCGTGGCGCCCGCCCGCCGTAGCGCCCGGCGCGCCGTCGTCGGGTGATGGGCGCGTGATGGCGGCGCGTCCGCGCGTCGCGGCGGCGGGCGCGCCGATGCTGGCCGTGCGCGATCTCGCGATCTCGTTCGGCGGCGTCCGCGCGCTCGACGGCGTGAGCCTCGAGGTCGACGCGGGCGAGATTCGCGGGATCATCGGGCCGAACGGGGCGGGGAAGACCACGCTCCTGAACGTGATCTGCGGCTTCGAGCGGCCCGCGCGGGGCGAGGTGATCGTCGCCGGCTCGCCCGTCACCGGTCTCGCCGCGAGCGGGGTCGCCGCCCGCGGTCTCACGCGGACGTTCCAGACCACCCAGCTCTTCCGCGGCATGACCGTGCTCGAGAACGTCATGACGGGCCGGCACCTTCATCTTCGCGCCGGCGTCCTGTCGGCGGCGCTCGACCGGCGCGCCGTGCGCGCGGAGGAGGCGGAGGCCGCCGCCGCGGCGCGCCGCGCCCTCGCCTTCGTCGGCATGGAGAGCTTCGCCGACGCGCGTGGGCACCGAGCTCAGCTTCGGCCAGCAGCGGCTCGTCGAGGTGGCGCGCGCCCTCGTGACCGAGCCGAAGGTGCTGCTCCTCGACGAGCCCGCCGTCGGCTTGAGCGTGACGCGCGTCGCCCGAGTTCGACGCGCTCCTGCGGCGCATCCGCGACGAGCACGGCGTCACCATCGTCATGATCGAGCACGTGATCCGGCTCGTCATGGACGTGTCCGACCGCGTGACCGTGCTCGACTACGGGCGAAAGATCGCCGAGGGGCGCCGGGCGAGATCCGCCGCGACCCCGCGGTGATCGAGGCCTATCTCGGGAAGGAGCTCGATGCTCGACGTCCGGCATCTTGAGGTCTCGTACGGGGCGACGCAGGTCCTGCGCGACGTGTCGTTCAGCGTCGCGGAGGGCTCGATCGTCGCGCTGCTCGGGGGCAACGGCTCCGGCAAGACCACGACGCTCAACGTGCTGAGCGGGCTCGTCGCGCCCCAGGGCGGCACGGTCACGCTCGACGGCCAGCGGATCGACGGCCTCGCCACCGACCGCGTGGTGGCCCTGGGCCTCGTGCAGGTGCCGCAGGGCCGCGAGGTCTGGGGCGGGATGACGGTGCACGACAACCTCACCCTCGGCGCGGCGCGCCGCCGCGACCGGCGGGCCATCGCCGCCGACGTCGAGGACATGCTCGCGCTGTTTCCCGTGCTCCGGCAGAAGCAGCGCGCGCGGGCCGCCACGCTGTCGGGCGGCGAGCAGCAGATGCTCGCCATCGGCCGCGCCCTGATGGCCCGCCCGCGCGTCCTTCTCCTCGACGAACCGTCGGCCGGGCTCTCGCCGCTGGTCGTCGGCCAGGTCGTGGACACGGTCCGCGCGCTCCACGCCCGCGGGCTGACCATCCTGCTCGTCGAGCAGAACGTCGGCGTGGCCGCCGCCCTCGCCGAGCGCGCCCACGTCCTCCTGAACGGCGAGATCGCGGTCTCGGGCCCGGCCGCCGATCTCCTCACGAACCCGGACGTGCTCGCCTCGTACCTCGGGCGCTGAGGCGGCTGCGGCGTCGCGCCGAAGCGCGCTGATCACTCTACGCCGGTGCGTCGGCTCCCGGCACCGCGGCGCGGCGAAGAGCGAAGAGCGAGGCCGTGTCCGGGCCTCCAGGAACGTCGGCCCGGCCATTGACCACCAACTCGGCGAGAATCCGGCCGGTCAAGGGCGCGAACTTGAACCCGTGCCCCGAGCAGGCCGAGGCGAATGCGACACGCGGATCGCCGGGCCAGTGGTCGATGACGAAGTCCTCCGTCGGTGTCATCGTGTAGAGGCACCGTTCGAGTGCCCAGAGACTCGAGGACCGGCACCGCGAGGATCCGCTCGAGGACGGCTCGCAGCGCGTCCGTCTCGCCGTAGGCGGGCGGGGCCACCTCGTCGGGATTCGTATCCGGACCTTGTGTGACGTGGTGAGCAGCCTTCAGCGCATCGCGGCCCAATTCGGCCAGGCCGTAGGTGATGCCGCTCTCGGCGCCGCCGAAGTGCACCCACGGCGGAAGCGAGCGCGCGGGCACTCCGAGGCGGAAGTACGCGACGGTCTGGGGCACCACCCTGACGTCCGGCCGAACGACGGGCACCAGCTCCCGGAGCCACGCGCCGCTCGCGATCACCACGCGGTCCGCGTGCAGGACGCCGCGCTCCGACACGATCCGGATTGCCTCACCGCCGCGGTCGATCTCCAGCACGCGGGTGTCCTCCAGCACGTCAGCTCCACCGCGCGCCACCAGCCGGTGCAGGGCCTGAACGGTCTCGCTGGCGGCGATGACTCCGCCGGTCCGGTCGTGAAGGATCTCCGCATCGTTCGTGAAGCGGAGAGCGGGAAACCGATGCCGGGCCACCGACGGAGCAAGGCGCTCCACGTCGGCACCGGCGGCCCGAACAGCCGCCGCGTAGCCGCCGAGCGCGGCGTGATCGGGACCGAAGAAGAGGACATCGCCTCGGTGGACCAGCGTCGCGCCGGCGTCCCGCTCCAGCCGCGGCCACTCCTCGGCGTGCACGTGACCGCATCAACGTCGCATACGCCGGCGTCGCGTACGTACTGCGGGTGATCCTGACGCTTCCGTGGGAACTGCCGTTGGCGTGGCCGACGCGGAAGCGCTCCACGACGGCGAGGGGCCGGCAGCCCAGACGCAGGAGGTGCCATGCGGCGGCCAGGCCGACCACCCCACCGCCGACTACGACGACCCCATAGGTTCTCTCGCTCATGTCGTCGGCCCTTCACGTCGCTGTGCGTTGCCGTTCGGCTCCGTCCGATTATGCAACAAGGGTCGCGCATTCACGACGGCTAGGAGCCTGTCGGAGAAATGCCGGCTAGAGCGGTGAGAAGGGTCCAGCTGCGAGGCGGCGCCCGAAGGCAGCCGGCGAGGCGTACTTTCTGTACGTTGAGCCGGCTGTCGAGGGCGCCAACGACCGCAGATGGGCCCTTATCATCGCTCTAGACGCCGTTGACAAGCGGGGCGATCACGGTAGAGTGCCACCACGCGCCGCCATCGGCATAGGCGCCCGGAGGTCCTACCCATGGAGCTATTGCTGCGCGGCAAGTACGTACTCGCGAGTGCGGCGGAGACGCGCGGTGCTCACGGATGCGGCGGTGCGGGTCTCGGGTGACACCGTGGCCGAGGTCGGCGACTGGTCCGCTCTGAGGCAGGCACATCCCGATGCCCGTGTGGTCGGCAACGGCAAACAACTGCTCTTGCCCGGCCTCATCGACGCCCACAGCCACGGCCGGGCGATCTCGCCGGTCCAGAAGGGCGTGCTCAACGACTACCTCGAGAACAACCTGCTCGACTGGGCGATCATGCCGCCCTTTGACCCCGAGCTGACGGCGGCCCTCGGCGTGGTGCGCCACGTGCGAAGCGGGTGCACGACCATCCACCACATGGGCTTCGACACCGAGGGACCGCGGGCGCTCGACCTCTGCGAGCGCGCCATCCGCACCTATCTCGACGGCGGCATCCGGCTGGCCTTCTCACCGGGCGTGCGCAATGTCGACAAGCTGGTGCTCGACTCCCAGGCGTTCCTGACCACCCTGCCTGCCGATCTGCGCGCCTTCGCGGAGCCGCTCGTGAACCTGGACAGCGCGGGCATGGAGCGCGACTACTTCGACCTCTTCGATCATCTCTACGGGAAGTTCAACTCCGAGAACACCCGCATCCTGCTCAGCCCGAGTTGGGCCCAGGCGGTCACGGAGTCGTTCCTGGCCCGCACCAAGGAGACGGCCGACCGCCTCGGCAAGGTTCCCATTCACATGCACTGCCTGCAGACGCCCATCCAGAAGGCCTTCTCCCTACGCCGCTACGGCCAGACGGCGGTGGCCTGGCTCGATGAACGCGGCCTGATCGACGAGCACGTGGCGCTCGGTCACGCCATCTGGGTCACCGACCGGGACATCGACATCCTCGCCGCGCGGCGCGCCTCGATCACCAGCCACCCGAGCTGCAACCTGGGCATGCGCAACGGCCTCGCCCCGTGTACGAGATGACCCGGCGCGGCGTCAACGTGGCCATGGGCCTGGACGACAAGACCATCAACGATGACGAGGACGCTGTGATGGAGCTGCGCATGCTCCACAAGCTGCACCGCGTGCCCAGCTACGACCTCACGACGCCGCCCCTGACCGCGCGCGAGGTGCTCGCCATGGGCACGCTGAACGGCGCGCGCGCCCTCGGCTTTGCCGGCCGCCTCGGCGCGCTGACGCCGGGCCTCAAGGCCGATGCGATCCTGGTCGATCTCGATCGCGTGCTGGACGATCCGTGGCTCACCGGCGACCTCGACATCGTGGAGGCGTTCATGCATCGCGCCATGGGCGCCGACGTCGCCACCGCGGTCATCGGCGGCCGAGTGGTCATGGAGGACCGCAGGTTCGTGACGGTAGACGTCCCTGCCCTGTATCAGGAGATCCGCACCGCCGCCAAGGCCATCGGCGATGAGCAGCGCCGGCGGGCCGATATGCTGCAGCGCCTGAAGCCCTACTACCAGCGCTGGTACCAGGACTGGTTGGGCGGCGAGACCCAGCCCTTCTACGTGCTCAACAGCCGCGTCTGACGGAGAGCCTGTCGGGAACCCGGCTGGAGCGACGGAAAGGCTCCAGGCGAGCGCCCGATGGCAGGCAACGCAGGCGTACTTTCTGTACGTCGAGCCGTGAGGTCGGGCGCCGCGCGATGGGCCCTTTCATCGCTCTAGTCGGCCGCGACTGCGGTGATGCGGCGTGTGTCCGTGGTTGGCCGCGTACAGGAACGTCCCCGAGGGATCGATGTTCATCCCGCGCGGCCACTCTCCGCGCGTCGATTGCCAGCCGATCACCTCGAGCTTGCCCGTGTCGGGGTCGATCGCGTACATCGTGATGCTGTTGTGACCACGGTTGGTGTTGTAGTAGCGCGTCCGGGTTGCGGCGGTGGTACACTCCTTCCGCTGATCTGACGGGTAGTTAGGGACACGGAGGCGTATAGGATCCCGGTGGGCCTCCCGGACTTCAAATCCGGCGTCCGGCTCTAGACAAGTCGGAGGTGGGTTCGACTCCCACACGCTTCCGCCACTGGTGTTTCGGGGGAGCGCATGGCGAAAGACCAGGTCAAGGACAAGGCCGCCGCGAGTGAGCCCAAGCGACCGCTCACTCCCGCTCCGCGGCGGCAGCCGTGGTGGCTGATCGGCGGCGCGATCGTCGTCGTGGTGGCGGCCGTCATCGGCTATACCGTGTACCGGTCTTCTGCCGGAATTGCCGGGGGTCTCGCTGCCCGGATCAGGGCAACCTGCACATCCAGCTCGAGACCGACGCCCACGTGCCCTATAACTCCGATCCGCCCACGTCGGGCCCGCATATGCCCTACGTCGCCCCGTGGGGCGTGCACACCGAGCCGGTCTCGAAGGAGCTGCAGGTCCACAACCTGGAGGACGGCGGGGTGGTGGTCCAGTACAACTGCCCGTCCGGCTGCCCCGACCTGGTGGAGAAGCTCAAGGCCATCGTCGGCCGCTATCCCGAGCACGTGCTCCTGGCGCCCTATCCGGGGATGAAGACGCGGATCGCGCTCACCGCGTGGACGCGCCTCGACGCCTTCGACGCCTTCGACGAGAGCCGCATCAACCGGTTCATCAAGGCGTACCAGGGCATCGATCACCATAAGCAGTAGAATGGGCCGCATGACGGGGCCGATCCGCTCGCCGCTGGGGCCGCTGTTCGCGACATGCCTCGGTGTCCTCGCCGTGACGGGCTGCTCGCGTCCCTTCGTGTCGCCGCTCGCCGAGCCTCCGTATCGCAACGAGGCGCCCGCGAGCTACGACGCGACGTGGCGGGCGCTCGTCCGCGCGTTGCAGGCGGAGAACGTGCCCCTCAGAACGGTGGCCAAGGACTCGGGCGTGATCGCCTCCGACGACTTCGTGTCGCCCATCGGCGTCTACGCCGATTGCGGCAGGCTCGGTGACGAGCGCCTCGAGGGCGAGGCGCTCGTCGCCTTCACGGTCTTCGTCCAGCCGAACGGCGACAGCGCGACGGACATCCAGATCAATCACAAGATGCGCACCCAGGCGTTTCGGCGCGGGTCATCCGGCAAGCTCAAGTCCGACCAGGTCTACCAGTGTGTGTCGACCGGCCGCTTCGAGGCCAATCTGGGCGACACCGTGCGCCGGCTGGTGAAGCCATAGCGATGCCGCCGCGCCTGCCCGAGCTGATCAAGCGCGCCCGACGATTGGCCCTCGACCGCGATCGGCTGATCCAGGAGCTGGCGCGGGACTGGGTTGCCGCGCTCAGGGGCAGGGCTTCTCGGCGCGGGACCTCGAAGAGCTCTGGGCGGGCTTGACCGAGGAAGCGGTGCGGCGGCTCGCCAAGGAATCGCCGCAGAGCGCCGGCGCCGAGACGATCCGGCGCGAAGCCAATGAGGTGATCGCCCGCGTCAGGGAGCGCGTGGAGGGCGAGCTTGCCGCCGGGGGTAGCCAGCGCCGGCCCGCGGCGCCGGCCGGGCTCCGCGCGCTGCCCTCGGTCGACGCGCTGCTCCTCTCGCTCGAGGGCGTGGCGGCGCTCCGCGACATCCCGCGCCGGCGCCTGACCGAGACCGTGCGGGATGTGCTGGCGGCCGAGCGGCGGCGTGTGCTCGAGGCCGGCGGAGCGCCGCTGGCGATCGACGCGCTCGCCGAGCGCGTCGCCGGACTGCTCGCGCGCGGCGGCGCCTTCTCGCTGGCCCCGGTCATCAATGCGACCGGCGTGGTGCTCCACACCAATCTCGGGCGCGCGCTCCTGTCCCCGCTGGCGCGCGAGCGGCTCGTGAGCGCCGCCCAGGCCTATTCCAACCTCGAGATGGACGTCGCGAGGAAGGAGCGGGGCTCGCGCTACTCGCATCTCGAGGGCCTGCTCCGCCGCCTCACCGGGGCGCCCGCCTCGCTCGTCGTGAACAATTGCGCGGCCGCGGTGCTCCTGGCGCTCGAGACGCTCGCCCACGGCAAGGAGGTCGTCGTCTCGCGCGGCGAGCTGATCGAGATCGGCGGCGAGTTCCGCATCCCGGACATCATGCGCCGCGCCGGCGCGGTGCTGCGCGAGGTGGGCACGACCAATCGCACGCACCTGAAGGACTATGCCGCGGCCATCGGGCCCGAGACCGGGCTCCTCCTCAAGGTGCACGCATCGAATTACCGCGTCGTCGGCTTCACCGCCTCCGTGTCCACGGCCGAGCTGGTCGAGCTGGGCGCGCGCGCGGCGTGCCGGTGATGGAGGATCTCGGCTCGGGCTGCCTCGTGGATCTGACGCGCTACGGCTTTCCCCACGAGCCGACCGTGCCCGAGGTCGTGGCGGCGGGCGTGGACCTCGTGTCCTTCTCCGGCGACAAGCTCCTGGGCGGCCCGCAGGCGGGGATCGTCGTGGGGCGCGGCGACCTGGTGGAGCGCCTGGCCAGGAACCCGCTCAACCGCGCGCTGCGCATCGACAAGTTCACGGTGGCGGCGCTCGAGGCCACGCTCTACGCCTACGAGGCGGGCGATGCGCTGACGACCATCCCCACGCTGGCCATGCTCACCGAGCCGCTCGCGTCGATCCGGGCGCGCGCCCGCCGGCTGCTCCGGAGGCTCCCCGCGGACGCGGCGCGCGCGCTCGGCGCGGCGATCGTCGAGTCCCGCTCCCAGGTCGGCGGCGGCGCCCTCCCCACCGTCGAGCTTCCGACGGCCGCCCTGGCCCTCGGCTCGGCGGCGCGCCCGGCCCAGGGCCTCGACGAGGCGCTGCGCCTCGCCCGGCCCCCGTCCTCGGCCGGCTCGCCGACGACCGTCTCCTCCTGGACTGCCGCACGATCCAGGCGGCCGAGGTCCCGGTGCTCGGCGCCATCCTCACCGCGCTGGCATGAAGCACGTCGTCGTCGGGACCGCCGGGCATATCGACCACGGCAAGACGTCGCTCGTCAAGGCGCTGACCGGCACCGACACCGACCGGCTCCCCGAGGAGAAGGCGCGCGGCATCACCATCGATCTCGGCTTCGCCTTCCTGGAAGAATCCGACGGGCTCACGGTCGAGATCGTGGACGTGCCCGGCCACGAGCGCTTCGTCAAGAACATGCTCGCGGGCGTGGGCGGCATCGACCTCGCGCTGATGGTCATCGCCGCCGACGAGGGGTGATGCCCCAGACGCGCGAGCACCTCGCCATCTGCTCCCTGCTGCGGATCAAGTCGGGGCTGGTCGCCCTGACCAAGACCGATCTCGCCGAGCCGGACTGGCTCGAGCTGGTGCAAGAGGACGTGCGCGCGCTGCTCGAGCCCACGTTCCTCGGAGGCTGCCCGATCGTGCCGGTGTCGGTGAAGACGGGGCAGGGGCTCGTCGAGCTGCGGACCGCGCTCGCCGAGCTGGCGCGCGCGGTGCCCGCCAGATCCACGGATCAGACGCCGCGCCTGCCGATCGACCGCGTCTTCACGATCCGGGGATTCGGCACCGTCGTGACGGGAACGCTCGCCGCCGGCGCGCTTCGCGGTGGAGGACAAGATCGAGGTCTACCCGCGGGGCGTCGAGTCGCGGGTGCGCGGGCTCCAGGTGCATGGCCACGCCGTCGAGGCTGCCTCCGCCGGCCAGCGCACCGCGCTCAACCTGCAAGGAGTGGAGCGGGCGGCCATCGAGCGGGGTGACGTGGTGGCGCCGGCGGGCGCGCTCCTGCCCGCGCTCCTGGCCGACGCCACCCTCGAGCTCCTGGCCGATGCCCCGCGGGCGCTCAAGGTGCGCGACCGGGTGCGCTTCCACGTGGGCACGCAAGAGGTGATGGCCCGGGTCCTCCTCGTCGACCGCGCGGAGCTCGAGCCGGGCCAGGTGTCCTATGGACGCTTCCGCCTCGAGGCGCCGATCGTCGCGCTGCCCGGCGACCGCTACGTGATCCGCTCCTATTCCCCATCATCACGATCGGGGGCGGCACGCTGCTCGACATCGCGCCGCCGCGCTTCAAGCGAAAGGGCCCGGCGCTGCTCGCGCACCTGCAGCTTCTCGACCAGGGCACTGCCGCCCAGGTTCTGGAGGAGCACCTCCGCCAGGCCGGCCCGGCGGGGGCGCGGGCGGCCGATCTTCGGGCGCGGACGCCCTTCGGCCCGGACGAGCTCCGCCAGCTTCTCGAGGAGGGGGTGAAGGCGGGCACCGTGCTCGCGGTGGACCGCGAGTGGTATCTGCACCGGGACGCCAATGACCGGCTGCGCTCCCAGACCCTCGCGCTCCTCGAGGCCTTTCACGCCGACAATCCCCTGCGGTCGGGCATCTCGCGCGAGGAGCTCAGAAGCCGCGCCGGCCACGCGCAAGAGCGGGTCTTCGCCCAGCTCCTGACGGGCCTCGAGGCCGAGGGCGTGGTCAGGAGCGAGCGCGACCAGGTCCGCCTCGCCGCGCATTCGATCAGGCTGAGCGCCGATCAGCAGCGCGTGGTCGACGGGCTCGAGGCCGACTATCGCGAGGCCCGGGCGGCCCCGGCCAGCCCGGAGGAGGCGCTGGCCCGGCACGGGGTCAAGGGCAATGAGCGGCACGAGCTCTACCAGGTCCTGGTGGCCGATCGGCGCCTCGTCCGGGTGCGGGAGGGACTCTACTTCCACGCGCTGGCCCTCGCGGACATCCAGGAGGCGCTGGTCGCCTACCTCAAGGCGAACAAGGAGATCGGCCCGTCCGGCATCAAGGATCTCCTCGGCGTGAGCCGAAAGTACGCCATCCCCTGCTCGAATACTTCGACGCCCAGCGAGTCACGGTCCGGCAAGGCGAGCACCGCGTCCTCCGCGGGGGCGTAGAGCGACTGCATAGGGCAATCTGCTGAGCGTAGGCGGCCGCGACGCGCTGGCAGCTCAGGCGTACGAGGACGTACGCCTCGCGTGCGGCCATCGGGCGCCGCGCTCGCAGCTGGACCCTGTGCGAGCGCGAGTCGCGCTTGACAGGCTGCCAGCGCGCTCGCAACGTGGCAGTTCGAGCTGAGCAGCTTGGCTGCGAGGCGAGGGCTGAGTGGATCTGGCGAAGCAAATTGACCCAGTGCCGGCGTTGACAAGGTGGGGGGCGCGCGTAGGGTGGAGGGCGTCAGGTACGGAAAGGAGTCCCGCCATGTTTGGTCTGGGATATCAAGAGCTGCTGCTCATCCTCGTCATCGTCCTCATCCTCTTCGGGGCCCAGCGTCTGCCGGACCTCGCCAAGTCGCTCGGCTCGAGCGTGAAGGAGTTCAAGAAGGGCGTGAGCGAGATCACCAAGGACGACACCGCCGCGACGACGACGACGCCGCCCCCGACGCCGAAGGAAGGGGAGAAGAAGGCGTAGCTCCCGGACCTGTGGGCGAGCGCAAGCTCCAGCGTCTCGCCCGATCCTCTTCCTCGTGGCTCCTGCCTCACGCTGACTTCGGCATCGCGCTCGGGCTGGCGATGCTGACCCTGGCATCTCGCTGGCCGTACCGCGCCCGCATGCTCTACAACTGGGATGCGGTCCAGTTTGCCCTGGCGCTCACCGAGTTCGACGTGGCCAAGCATCAGCCGCACCCCCGGGCTATCTCCTCTACGTCGGGCTGGGACGGCTCGCCAATCGCTGGGTGGGAGATCCGGCGCTCGCCTATGTCGGCCTCGCGATGCTGTTCAGCGCGGCGACGACCTTCGTGGTCTATTGGCTGGCGCGGCGCCTCTACGATCGCACCACCGCCATTGCCGCCGCCGCGCTCCTCGCCGTCAGCCCGCTCTTCTGGTTCTACGGCTCGGTCGGGCTCACGTATGCGGGCGAGGCCTTCGGCGCCTCCCTCGTGGCCTGGTGGGCCTGGGGGCGCTCGAGGGCCGAGCGCGGTACCTGTATCTGGGCGCGCTCACCCTCGGCCTCGTGGGCGGCATGCGCCAGTCCGTTCTCGTGCTGATCTTTCCGCTGTGGCTCGGCGCGGCGGTGCTCGGCATGCGCTCGTGGCGGCGCGTCGTCGCCGCGGGCGGGGTGCTCTCGGCCGCCGTCCTCGCCTGGCTCCTGCCGACGATCTGGCTCAGCGGTGGCCTGGCCGCCTACGTCGCCGCCTCGACCCAGCTCTACGGCTCGGTGGTGCTGCCCACCTCGGTGCTCGGCGGGTCGCTCGACGTCACCTTCTCCCAGGCGCGCTACCTCGCGGAGTCGGTCATCGTGGGCCTCGGACCGCTCGCGCTCGCGTTCGTCGCGCTGCCCGCGTACGTGCACCGGGTAGGATGGGGCCGCCAGGAGTGGTTTCTCCTCGCCTGGATCCTTCCGCCCGCCGCCTTCTACACGCTGGTGCACTTCGGACAGGCGGGCTATGTCCTGACCTTCCTGCCCGCGCTGGTGATTCTGCTCGCGCGCGCCCTGGTGGAGGCGGTCGCGGCGGGCTCCGAACGGCTGCGCCGGCCGAACTGGCGCTGGGCGCTGACCGCCGCGGCCCTGGTGGCGCTCGTGCTCGTCAATAGCGGCTTCTTCGCCCTGGCCCGTCCGCTCCCGCGCGAGTTCGACCACCGGGCCGGTGATCCCTGGATCTGGCGGGCCCGCGACGAGATCCACGACTGGATCATGAGCCGGACGGCGGCGGCGCTGCGCGAGCACGAGGCGGTGATTCGCACCTACGTCGAGACGATCCGCGCGGCGTACGATCCCGACGACACGGCGCTGCTCACGGAGCTCGGCAATCCCCGCTCGTATCCGTGGCTGCGTCACGCCATGTTCTACCTGCCCGAGTATCCGATCTACCAGGTGCAGCTCGGTGACGCGCCCGGCTACTACGCGCCCCAGTCCGCGGTGACCATGATCCTGACGCCGGGCTCGTACATCGAGCTGCCGCGCCGGGTGAAGCAGCTCGTGTGGTTCGTCGATCACTGGGATCCCGCGGTGCCGAGGCCCCGGGGCTGCTCGAGATCCAGCTCCCGTACGGCCGCTTCCTGTACGTGCTGCCCGCTCGGCCGGGTTGCCGAGCACGCCGGCTACACCTTCGTTCGCGCCGCGCGCAACTGACGGTCGATCGCGGTGGTGCAGATAAGGGGCGGGCTCGTCGACGGCGCGTGCGTGGCGCTGTCCCTGGCGGCGGCGCTCGCGGTGTACTGGATCGCCGAGGGGCGCATCGCGGGCGCGGCGTCGCTCTCCTCCTTTCCCCTCGACGACTCGTGGATCCACCTGCACTTCGCGCGCAACCTGGCCGAGGGCGCGGGCTTCGCCTATAACCCCGGGGTGCCCGTCTCGGGATCGACGGCGCCGCTCTGGACGCTGCTGCTGGCCGGCACCTTCTCGCTCGCCGGCATCGCGCCCGCCTGGGCCAAGGCGCTGGGCATCGCCGCCGCGCTCGCCACCGCGCTTCTGACCCGGCGCCTCGTGTGGATGTGGACGGAGAGTCGGGCGCTCGCGCTCGCCGGCGGCGTGATCGCCGCGGTGGCCGGGCCGCTCGTCTGGGGCGCGCTGTCCGGCATGGAGGTGTCGCTCGCGGCACTGCTCGTGACAGGCGCGCTGGTGCTCCACACGGCGGGGCGCGCCGCGCCGACCGCCCTCCTCCTCGGCCTCGCGGTCCTCACCCGGCCCGAGAGCCTGCTGCTCGTCCCGCTCGTCTGGCTGGGCCGGCCGATCACACCGCGGCGCACCGCGATCTTCGCGGGCATCGTCGGCGCGCTCCTGGCGCCATGGATCGCCTTCAATCTCGCCACGGCGGGTACTCCGCTGCCGGCGACCGCGTCGGCCAAGGTCGAGGGCGGGCTGATCGGGGTCCTCTCGGGGAGCCGGGACTCGCTCGCCGCCGCGCTCGTGCAGCGTCCCTGGCAGTTCGAGATGGAATGGATTCGATGGCTCTTCTCGGTCGATGCCCTCCTGCCCGTGCTCTTGCTTCCCGGGCTCTGGGGGCTCTGGCGGATGCGGGGGCGCGCGGCGGGGTTCCCGCGCTCGTGCTCGTCCTGCATCCGGTCGGGATGGCGCTGCTCGCGCCCTATCGCGGGCCGGGGTTCCAGGAGGGCCGATATTCCATTCACTTGCTGCCGCTCGCCATTGCGGTGGCGCTGGCCGGGGTCGCGGCGCTCGGTCCGTGGAGGCTCATGCGCCCCGCGCTCGCGGGGGGCTGCTCGCCGCCGCGCTCTGGACGCTTCCCTCCGCCGCGACGCGCTACGCATGGGCGGTGCAGAACATCGAGGCGATGCAGGTGCAGCTCGGACGGTGGATCGCCGCCAATACGCCACCCGGATCCAGGATCGCCCTCAATGACGTGGGCGCCATCGCCTATGTCTCGCGGCGCGAGGTGGTGGACGTGATGGGGCTCGTGACCCCCGCCATCATTGCCTATCGCCAGAAGGGCGAGCCCGGCGTCCTCAGCTACCTCGAGCGCACCTGTCCGGACTACCTCGTGATCTTCCCCGCGTGGTTTCCGATGCTCTCGGCCATGACGGACCGCTTCCGCCCGATCTACCGGATCACGCTCGCCCACAATACGGTCGCGGGGGCGGATGAGATGGTCGTCTACAAGACGCCCTGGACATCGGCCGGCTGCCGATGACGGTCGCGCGAGGTGAGGCCCGTATAATGCCAGTCATGAAGCGACTGGTGGTCGTGGCGGCGGTGATCGCGACGGTGGCGCTCGGGGACGTTCCCGGCGGGCCTCGCGGTGCCGGGGCCCAGGTGTTTCGGTGGATCGATGGCGAGGGGAGCATTCACTACTCCCAGGGGATCGAGAGTGTGCCTCCGCGCTTTCGGGACGGGGCGGTGATCATCGGGTACGAGCGAACCGACGGACCCGCGCCCGTGGTGGAGACGGCGCCGGTGGGGATCGGCCGCGTGCGGTTCACGCCGGGCCAGCCCATCATGGTGTCGGTCCGGATCAATGGCTGCGACGCCCGCCACGCTGATGCTCGACACGGGCGCGACGCGCACGGTGATCAATCCCAAGGTGCTGGAGGCGATCGGGGTGAGCTATCGCGACGCCCAGCGCGGAACCATCCAGGGCGTGACCGGTGAGGCCCCGGTCCTGGCCGTCCGGGTCGAGAGCATCGAGGCGAGCGGCGCCCGGTCCGGCCCCTCCTGGTGGTCTCCCACGACACGGGCTTCGGACAGGGCGACGGCCTCCTCGGCCGCGACTTCCTCGATCAGTTCAGCGTCAACATCGACAACGCCGCCGGGCTCGTCACGCTCACTCCGAAGTAACGCCGCAGGGCCGAGAGGCCCGGTAGCGCATTTGGCGCGGCACTGGGGCGAGATTGGCGCTGAGCGCGCTGGCTGAACCCGTGGCGCTTGCCTGGCAGGGGGCCGATCCAGCCGAGGCGCCGAAATTTCTGGATGAGTTCTGCGCGCGGCGTGTCTTTCGGAAGCGCCATCCCGCGCGCGGCCGCTATCGACGACGGAAATCGGATAACTCACGGCGGGGAGATTGAGATTGATCGTATCGACGATCGGCAGGTCGCGGTCGCAACGAGGCGATGGCACGAAGCACGAGGAAATCGCTGCGATCAGAGGCGTCGAGGGCTGCCCGGCCGACGGGCCTCTCGGCCCCAGTGCCCGGCTTGCTGGAAGGTCCACGGGTGCTAGCGTTTAGCCCCTATGGATTACAAAGACACGCTGAACCTGCCGAAGACGTCCTTCCCGATGAAGGCCAATCTCCCCAAGCTCGAGCCCCAGATGCTCGAGCACTGGGAGGCCACGGACATCTACGGCAGGATTCGCCAGGCCGCGGCCAAGCGCCCCTTGTGGATCCTCCACGACGGGCCGCCCTATGCCAACGGCCATATCCACATGGGGCATCTCCTGAACAAGGTGCTCAAGGACTTCATCGTCAAATCGCGCTCCATGCTGGGCCACAATGCCGTCTACGTGCCCGGCTGGGACTGCCACGGTCTGCCCATCGAGCACGAGGTGGACAAGGAGCTCGGGCTCGACACGGCGTCGCTCGACGTGCGGCGCGCCATGGATCCGCTCGAGAAGATCGGCCGCTGCCGCGAGTACGCCGCGCGCTACGTCGAGATCCAGCGGGAAGAATTCAAGCGCCTCGGCGTCTTCGGCGACTGGAAGCATCCCTACGTCACGATGGAGCCGGCCTACCAGGCGACGATCGTGCGGGAGTTCGGGCGCTTCGTCGGTCGGGGCACCGTGTACAAGGGTCTGAAGCCCGTGCACTGGTGCATGCACTGCAAGACGGCGCTGGCCCAGGCCGAGGTCGAGTACGAGGACCAGCGGACGCCCAGCATCTACGTGAAGTTCGAGGTCAAGACGCCGTCGGGCGCCCTCGCGGCCGGGCTCGGCGGTCGGCGCGCGGCCCTCGTGATCTGGACGACGACGCCGTGGACGCTGCCCGCCAACCTCGCCATCGCCGTGCATCCGGGCGAGACGTACACCGCGGTGGAGGTGGACGGCGAGGCGCTGGTCGTCGCGCGCGCGCTCGCGCCGGCGTTCCTCGAGCTGCCGGGGTGAACGGGCGGGGCGCGCTGACCGCGCTCGAGGTGTCGGGCGCCGATCTCGCCGGCACCGTCTGTCGCCATCCCTTCATCGATCGCGACGCGCCCGTGGTGGCGGCCGACTGGGTCGCGATGGACGCGGGCACGGGGCTCGTTCACATCGCCCCGGGGCACGGCGAAGAGGATTACGAGCTGGGCAAGCAGGTCGGCCTGCCGATCTACAATCCCGTCGACGACGACGGGCGCTTCATCGCCGAGGTGGCGCACTTCGCCGGTCTCACGGTCTGGGACGCCAACCCGAAGATCGTCGAGCATCTCAAGGGGACCGGCGCGCTCGTGGCCTCGGTCCCCCTGATCCACACGTATCCGCACTGCTGGCGCTGCAAGAACCCGACGCTCTTCCGGGCGACCGAGCAGTGGTTCATCGCGCTGGACAAGGACGGCCTCCGCCAGCGCGCGCTCGACGCCATCCGGAACCACGTCGACTGGATCCCCGACTGGGGCGAGGAGCGCATCTACAACATGGTCGCGCACCGTCCCGAATGGGTCATCTCGCGCCAGCGCGTCTGGGGCGTGCCGATCGTGGCCTTCTACTGCACGGCGTGCACCACGCTCCTCGTGGAGGAGCGGCTGGTCCAGCACGTGGCCGACATCATGCGCGACGGGCACGGGGCCGACGAGTGGCACGCGCGCGACGCCAAAGACCTCCTGCCCGCGGGCACCCAGTGCCCGAAGTGCGGCGGGACCAGCTTCCGGAAGGAGACGGACATCCTCGACGTCTGGTTCGACTCGGGGTGCAGCCATGCCGCCGTGCTCGAGCAGCGGCCCGAGCTGCGCTGGCCGGCCGAGATGTACCTCGAGGGCTCGGACCAGCACCGCGGATGGTTCCACTCCTCGCTGCTCGAGGCGGAGGGCACGCGCGACAGGCCCCCTACCGCTCGGTCTTGACCCACGGGTTCGTGGTCGACGGCGACGGGCGCAAGATGTCGAAGTCGCAGAAGAACTACATCACGCCCGAGGAGCTGATCCCGAAGTACGGCGCCGAGGTGCTGCGCCTCTGGGTGGCCGCGGAGGACTACAGCGAGGACATCCGCCTCTCCGACGAGATCCTGAACCGCGTCGCCGATGCGTACCGGCGCATCCGCAACACGTGCCGCTTTCTCCTGGGCGCGCTCGCCGACTTCGACCCCGAGCGGGATCGCGTGTCCTACGATCAGCTCGAGGAGCTGGACCGCTGGGCCCTCCTGCGCCTCGGCGAGCTGATCGCGCGCGTGCGCCGGGCCTACGACGAGTACCAGTTCCACGTGGTCTTCCACTCGGCGCACAACTTCTGCTCGGTGGACCTGTCCGCGCTCTATCTGGACATCATCAAGGACCGGCTGTACGTCTCGGCGGCGAACGATCCGCGGCGGCGGGCGGCGCAGACGGTGTGCTTCGAGGTGCTGACGGCGCTCGCCCGGCTCCTGGCCCCCGTCCTCACCTTCACCGCCGACGAGGTGTGGTCGCATATCCCGGGCCGCGGCAAGCCCGAGAGCGTGCACCTGGTCACGTTTCCCGAGGAGCGCGGCGAGTGGCTGGACGAGCGGCTCGGCGCCGAGTGGGAGCGCCTCCTCGAGGTGCGGGGTGAGGTCTCACGCGCGCTCGAGGCCGCGCGAAAGCAGGGCAAGATCGGCAAGAGCGTGGATGCCGTCGTCTACGTGCCGAGCGCGCCCGAGGAGGAGTGGGGCCCGCTCCTCGCCGCCAAGGGCGAGGCCCTGCTCGCGACGCTCTGGAACGTCTCGGGCGTGCGGCTCGGCGAGCGCGCGGCCGACGGCGCCGCCGTGGCCTACGAGAGCCAGGACATCCCAGGGCTCGCCCTCGAGGTGCTGCCCGCCCAGGCGCTCGGCTGGAAGAAGTGCGAGCGCTGCTGGACCTTCAGCCCTCGCGTCGGCGAAGACCCGGAGCACCCTGCCCTCTGCGAGCGCTGCACGCCCATCATCCGCGCGCTCCGCCCGTGACCCTTGCCGCGGTGACGCTGGTCGTGGTCCTGATCCTGGACCAGGTCACCAAGGCTCTGGCGCTCGCGCATCTGCCCCCGGGGCGGCCCGTGGGCATCATCGACGGCTTCTGCTCCCTCACCCTGGTGATGAATCCAGGACTGGCCTTCGGATTTCTGTCATCGACGCCCGTGACCTGGCGGTGGATCGTGGCGCTCCTGTCCATCGGGGCGCTCGCCGTGCTCGGCGTGGTGGGGCTGCGGCTCCTGCCCGCCGGGGGCTGGCTGTCGGGCCTGGCGCTCGGGTTGATCTTCGGCGGCGCCATCGGCAACCTGATCGATCGCGCGCGCTTCGGCGCCGTCGTGGACTTCCTCGATTTCTACTGGCGCGCCTATCACTGGCCCGCGTTCAACGTGGCCGACTCCGCCATCAGCGTGGGTGTGTCGTTGCTCGCCCTCAAGCTCCTCGTGACCCCGCCGCCGGGTCCCGGCGACGGGCGGCATGGCGCCGCGGGAGTCTCCGGACCCGCGCGGTGAGCGAGACGGGGTCGCGGCACTTTCGCGCCACGGTGATCGCGGCGGAGACCGGGACGCGGCTCGACCAGTGGCTCACGGCGCGCCTCCCCGAGCTGTCCCGCACCAGAATCAGGAAGCTGATCGACCAGGGGATGGCCACGGTCGACGGGCGGGCGGCGAAGGCCGCGCACCGGCTCCGCGCGGGCGAGGCGGTCGCGGCTGAGATTCCTCCGCTCTCCGCCCGAGGAGATGGCGGCCGAGCCGATCCCCTGCGCATCGTCTTCGAAGACGAGCACGTCCTCGTGGTGGACAAGGACGCCGGCATGGTCACGCATCCGGGCGCCGGCCAGCCGACGGGGACGCTCGCCGCCGCGGCGCTCGCGCACGCCCCCGGCATGGCGGGGGTCGGCGGGCCGCGGCGCCCCGGCATCGTCCACCGGCTCGACAAGGGCACCTCCGGGCTCATCGTCCTGGCCAAGACCCAGCGCGCCTACGATGCGCTCACCGCCCAGCTCGCCCGCCGCAGCGTGACGCGCCGCTATCTCTGCCTCGTCCACGGGGTCCCCGAGCGCCGGCCGGCGTGATCGACCAGCCGATCGGGCGCGACCCGCGCTCGCGGGTGCGCATGGCCGTGCTGCCGGCCGGGAAGGGCAAGCGCGCGGTGACCCGGTTCCGGGTGCTCGAGCGCTTCGCCGGGGCCGCCTTCGTCGAGTGCCGGCTCGAGACGGGCCGCACCCACCAGATTCGCGTCCACCTGGCGTCGGTCGGCCATCCGCTCATCGGTGACGAGACCTATGCCGGTCGGGCCCGGGACCGCCATGCTGATCCCGACCTCAAGGCCCTCGTGTCGGGACTCGGCGGGGTGGCGCTCCACGCCGCCGGCCTCGCCTTCGTCCACCCGGCGACGGGAGAGCCCTGCGAGTTTTCGTCTCCTCTTCCCAACAGAATTGAGGGGGTCCTGTGTCATCTTCGCAGTCACTCGGGTTGACAGAAGTGCCGGGCATGCTCCTAAGTGCGCGCCATTCCGGACAGGTGGGTGAGGGACAGGCTCTGGCATGCCGCGTGCTTGATGTTTGCGCGCCATGAACAAGCTCACTGCCATCATTCTTGCTGCCGGCGAGTCGACCCGCATGCGCTCCCGGCGCCCCAAGTCCCTTCACCAGATCTGCGGTCGGCCGCTCATCCACTATCCGGTCAATCTTGCCCGCGCCCTCGGCGCCCGCGTGATCGTGGTCGTCGGACGCGGGGCGGACGACGTCAGCAAAGCCGTGAGCCGCGAGGCCGAGGCCACCTTCGTCGAGCAGCGCGAGCGCCGGGGTACCGGCCACGCGGTGCTCCAGGCCCGGAGGCCTGTGGCGACGACAGCGACGCCATCCTGGTCCTGCCCGGCGACATGCCGCTCCTGTCCGAGACGACGCTCCGCCGACTCGTCGAGCGCCACCGGGAAACGAGCGCGGCGGCGACCCTCCTCACCGCGCAGCTCGACGATCCCACCGGCTACGGCCGGGTGATCCGCGAGGGCGGCCTGCCGGTGGCCATCGTGGAGCACCGCGACGCCACGCCTGCGCAGCGCGCCATCCGCGAGGTCGGCACCAGCACGTACTGCTTCGACGGCCGCCTCTGGCCGGCCCTGGCGGGCGTCACCCCAGGAACGCCCAGGGCGAGTACTACCTGACCGACGTGATCGAGATCCTCGGCCAGGGCGGGCACCATCTCGACGCGGTGATCGCCGAGGATGCCCGCGAGGGCCTCGGCGTGAACGACCGGAAGCAGCTCGCGGCGATGGCTCGGGTCATGCGCGAGCGCATCCTGGATCGGCTGATGGCCGACGGCGTCACCGTGCTCGATCCCGCGAGCACCTATGTCGACGACACCGTCCAGATCGGCGCCGACACCATCCTCCATCCCGGCGTCACGCTCGAGGGGCACACCGTGATCGGCGCCGAGTGCACCGTGGGCCCGGGCTCCTGCGTGAGCGCGAGCCGCCTCGGCGACCGCGTGACGCTCCGGCCCTACTGCGTCTTGAACGAGGCGGTGGTCGAGGACGATGCTGCGCTCGGACCCTTCTGCCACCTGCGCCCGGCGAGCCATGTCGGCGCGGGGCGAAGATCGGCAACTTCGTCGAGCTGAAGAAATCGAAGATCGGCCGCGGCGCCAAGGTGCCGCATCTCTCCTATGTCGGCGACGCCACGCTGGGCGCCGACGTGAACTTCGGCGCGGGCGCCATCACGTGCAACTACGACGGCGTGAACAAGCACGAGACGATCATCGGCGCGGGAGCCTTCATCGGCACGAACTCGAGCCTCGTCGCGCCCATCTCGGTGGGGGACGGGGCGTACGTGGGCGCCGGCTCGGTGATCACGCGGGACGTGCCGCCGGGCGCCCTCGCCGTCACGCGCCCGCAGCAGGTGGTCAAAGAGGGCTGGGCGGCGCGCAAGCAGAAAACCCGGAAACCCAAACACGCGGAGTAACGACGCCATGTGCGGAATCGTGGGGTATGTCGGAGACAAGAGCTCGGTCGACATCATCATCGAAGGGCTCAAGCAGCTCGAGTACCGCGGCTATGATTCGGCGGGCATCGCGGTGGTGGGCGCGGACGGCCTCCAGATCCGGCGCGCCGCCGGGCGGATCAAGGTGCTGGAGGGGCTCCTGCGCGAGCGTCCGGTGCGGGGAATATCGGCATCGGCCACACGCGGTGGGCCACCCACGGGCGCCCCACCGACGAGAACGCGCATCCCCATACCGACGGCTCGGGCAGCCTCGTCGTCGTGCACAACGGGATCATCGAGAACTATCTCCCCATCAAGGAGCGCCTGCAGGCCGAGGGGCATCGCTTCACCTCCGACACCGACACCGAGGTGATCGCCCACCTGATCGAGCGGCATCTGGCGGATACGCCGCGCCTCGACGAGGCGGTGCGCCGGGCGCTCCGCGAGCTGCGCGGCTCGTACGCCATCGTGGTGCTGTCGAAGAACGCGCCCGACCGCCTCGTGGCGGCCAAGCACGGGGCGGGCAGCGTGGTGGTGGGCCTGGGTCAGGACGAGACCTTCCTCGCCTCCGACATCCCCGCCATCCTGGCGCATACGCGCGACGTCGTGATCCTGAGGACGAGGACCTGGCGGTGGTGACGCGCCACGGCGTGGAGATCAGCCATCTCGACGGGGCCCCGGTGGAGCGCGCCCCGTGCGCATTCAGTGGGACCCGATCCTCGCCGAGAAGGGCGGCTATCGCCACTTCATGCTGAAGGAGATCTACGAGCAGCCGCGCGCCGCCGCCGACACGATGCGCGGGCGCGTCCAGCCCGAGGGCGGCACTGTCGTCCTCGCCGAGATCGGGCTCGACCAGGAGATGACGCAGGCCATCGAGCGCATCGTCCTCGATCGCGTGCGGCACGTCGTACCACGCGGCCATCGTGGGACGCTTCATGATCGAGCGGCTGACCGGCATCCCCGCCGAGGTGGATCTCGGCTCGGAGTTCCGCTACCGGGATGCGCCTATCGGGCCCGGGACGCTCGTCGTGGCCTTGTCCCAGTCGGGGAGACCGCGGACACGCTCGGCGCCGTGAAGGCCTCGCGGGCCAAGGGCGCACCCATCGTGGGCATCACCAACGTCGTCGGCTCGGCCCTCGCCCGCGAAGCGACCGGCGTGCTCTACACGCACGCGGGGCCGAGATCGGCGTCGCCTCGTCGAAGACCTTCACGTCGACCCTCGTGGCCTGCTACCTGCTCGGGCTCTGGCTCGGGCGCCGCCGCGGGCATCTCCTCGCCGAGGACGGCAAGAAGCACATCCAGGGACTGCTCGAGCTGCCCCGGCTCATGGAAAAGACGCTCGAGATCGAGCCGCAGGTCGCCGAGATGGCCCGCGAGCTGTCGCGGTACAAGAACTTCCTCTTCCTGGCGCGCGGGATCCATTATCCCGTCGCGCTCGAGGGCGCGCTCAAGCTGAAGGAATTGTCCTATGCCCACGCCGAGGGATATCCGGCCGGCGAGATGAAGCACGGGCCCATCGCGCTGATCGACGAGACCATGCCGGTGGTCGTGCTGGCCCCGCGGGACGGCACCTACGACCGCATGATGAGCACCATCGAAGAGGTGCGCGCCCGCGACGGGCGGGTCTTCGCCTTCGGGCACGAGGGTGACCGGGAGCTCGCCGCCAAGTCGCAGGCGATGATCGCCGTGCCGTCGGCGGGCGACCTGCTCTCGCCGATGCTCATGGCCATCCCGCTCCAGCTCCTGTCCTATCACGTCGCCGTCCGCCTCGGCCGCGACGTGGATCAGCCGCGCAACCTCGCCAAGTCGGTGACGGTCGAGTAAAACTCGGAGGGGCTCCGCCCCTTCCGATGCCTCCCCCGAACAGCGGATTGCGCCGGCGAAGCCGGCGCTCGAACGGCGGCTAGTCCGATCGGCTCCTCGTACAGGTCGCGCGCCCGCGTCACCCACCCGGTCACCGCGCGTTCAAGCGCCGGCTATTGCCGGCGCACTCCGTTTGGGTGGCTCGGGGGCCGTCGAGGCCCCCTTCGATGCAATCTGGTACCATAGCGGCCTGTTGCCGGTCATGACGGTCATCGCGGTGAGCTCGAAGGCCGTCGCGCCACCAGAACGAGAGTCCTGGACTTGGCCGACCGTACCGATTCTCAGCGGGAATCCCGATCGGCGCGAGGCCCTTCCACCGCCTCGCCTCGTGGATCGGCCTCGGGCGCTCGTCATCGGGAGCGAAGCCGGCCGCCGGCTCATCGAGCACATGCTGGCGGAGGACTTCGACGTCGTGACGGTCGGCCCATCACCTGATCGATCTGCACGGCGGCGGGATCGAGGCCGTGAGCCTGGGCGAGGGCCGAGGCACAACCTTCACCGTGCGTCTCCCCGTGCTCAAGTCACCCCAGCCCGTGCCGGCCGAGCATGCCCGGTGAGCCAAGACGACGCCCAGGCGGGACCCCAGAACGCATTGGTGGCCGACGGCGGCGTCGCGACCAGACCGGTCATCGCGGTGTTCAACGGCAGCGCCGACACGGTGGACCTCCTGCGCCGGGTGCTGGAACAGGACGGCTTGCAGACCGTCGTCGGGCATATCCCGGAGATCAAGCACGGCGGGCTCGACCTCATCGCCTTCGTCGAGCACCACGCTCCCTCGGTGATCGTGTACGACGTCTCGCCGCCCTACGAGGAGAACTGGACCTTCCTCCGGCTCGTCCGAAGCTCGGAGGCGGTCTCGGGCAAGCCGTTCGTCATCACGACGACGAACAGACCGGCGCTCCACGCGCTGGTCGGCGACACCGAGGCCATCGAGATCATCGGAAAGCCCTACGACCTGCAGCAGGTCGTCGACGCGGTGCGGGCAGCGCTGCCCCGACCTTCATAACGCCTTTTCGTTGGGAGGATTCATGGACAGCACGCTCGATCGCCGAACCCTCTTGAAGCTGGGCGCGGCGGCCGCGGCCGCCCTCACCGTGCCGACCGCCTCCGCCACCGCGCAGGACAAGCCCAAGCGCGGCGGCACCCTCACCATCGGCCGGAACCATGACGCCGATACACTCTACCCCGGCCGGTCCACCGGGTTGTCGGCCATCGCGACCAATCTCCTGCTCTACGACGGCCTGGTGCTCCACGACTTCCAGATGAAGATCCGGCCCGCGCTCGCCGAGCGCTGGGAGACGTCGGCGGATGGGCTCACGTGGACGTTCTACCTCAGGAAGAACGTCAAGTTCCATTGCGGCGCACCGCTCACGGCGCAGGACGTGAAGGACCATTTCGACCGCTGGATCGATCCGAAGGAGGCGTTCCCGACGCGCGCGAAGGTGGCCAGCCTGGCCGAGACACGCGTGGTGGACGAGCACACCGTGGTCTGCAAGCTCAAGAACCCGACGCTCGTCTTTCTCAACAACGTCAGCCAGACCGAGTGGTCGTATGCCAGCATCCCCCACGCCAAGCACGTGGCGCAATACGGCCAGGACTACGGCGTCGTCCCCGCGAGCGTGTGCGGCACCGGGCCGTTTCGGCTCAAGGACTGGTCGAAGGACGACCGGATGGAGCTGGTGCGCCACGACGGCTACGCATGGGGTCGCCCGCCTATGACAATACGGCCGCCCCGTGGGTGGACCGGATCGTCTTCCGCACCCTGCCGGAGGATGCCGCGCGCGCGGCCGAGCTCGAGGCGGGCGGCATCGACCTCGACATCGACGTAACGCCCCAGCACATCGCGCGCCTCGAGGGCCGGGGCGTCAAGGTCACCTCGATCCCGCGGCTGTCCTCGAACCACATTGGCTTCAATGTGGAGAAGGAGATCTTCAAGGACGCGCGGGTGCGCAAGGCGGTCGCTCACGCCGTCAACCGCCAGGAGATCGTCCAGTTCGTGATGAAGGGGCAGGCGGATGTGTCCCACGGCTTCCTGCATCCGCTCGTCGCCGGCGCGAGCACGAAGGAGCAGATGCGGCCCTTCATGGCGGACTTCGAGCTCGACAAGTCGAGGCAGCTCCTGACCGAGGCGGGATGGACGCCGGGCGCGAGCGGCATGCGCCAGAAGGACGGCAAGCCGCTGTCGGCCAACCTCTACGTGTTCACCGAGCTGCACGAGCGCATCGTGACGCCGGTGCAGGCGCAGCTTCGCCAGGTGGGCTTCGACCTTCAGCTCAAACGGCTCGAGGCGGCGGCCTTCACGTCGGCCACGCGGGCGGGGAGCACGACGCGCGCTTCCTGCCGATGATCTACTCCTCCGCGGACTTCCTGTACTTCTTCGTCTCCGGGGCCATCCCGAGCCCGAACACGACGCGCTGGCGCGACGAGCGGACCGACGCGCTCTTCCAGCAATCGCAGACGAGCCTGAAGGAAGCCGAGCGCGTCAAGGCCTTCCAGGGCATCGAGCAGCGGCTGGTGGGCGAGGCGGTGGTCGTGCCCATCCAGCACGTGCGCTGGATCTTCGGCAGCCGGCCCCGCGCCCACGGCCTCAAGTACCACCCGATCCACGGCATCTACAAGCTCATGGACGCGTGGATGTCATAACTCGAGAGGGGCTTAGCCCAACCTTCCACCGCTTCCGGAGCATGCCAGGACAGTGCCGCGCGGCAGAAGCCACGCTCGGAGCGCGTGCAATTGCCGGCGCACCGATTTTTCTGGCGGAGCTCCAAGCTGCAGTCCCTCCGAGTGAGGAGATTGACTTGCATGGCTGAGTCTCGGCGAACTGCTATTCGGGCGGGATATGTCATCGCCTTTGACGGCAAGGGGCATCGGCTCTTGCGGGACGGGGTGGTGGTGATCGAGGGCGACAGCATCCTGTACGTCGGCCCGCGGTTCGACGGGCGGGTGGACGAGACGGTCGAGGCGCCGGACCGCATCGTCACGCCGGGCTTGATCTCGACCCATGCCCACATCAGCGGGTCGCCGCTCGACCGGTCGTTCATCGAGGACCGCGGCAACCCGCAGTTCTGGTACTCGGGGCTCTTCGAGATGCTGCCGGTGCGCAGCGAGGCGCAGGACGAGGAGGGGGCCGGGCCTGCGTCGATTTCTCGATGGCCGAGCTCCTGCGCGGCGGCGTGACGACCGTGATGGAGATCGGCACGCTCGGCGAGTACGTGGTCGAGCGCGCGCCGCACTACGGCCTGCGCGTCTACATGGGGCAGGCGTTCCGGTCGGGACGGTGGCTCACGCGCGACGGCAAGCGCGTGGAGTGGGAGTGGAACGAGGAGCAGGGGCGGCGCGGGCCTCGAGCGCGCCATCGCGTTTCACAAGCGCCACGACGGCGCCCACGGCGGCCTCGTGCGCTGCTTCGTGTCGCCGTCGCAGATCGACACCTGCACGCCCGAGCTGCTCCGCGACGCCAAGCGCTTCGCCGACGAGGTCAAGCGCCCGTACCAGGTGCACACCTCGCAGTCCGTCGTCGAGTTCAACGAGATGGTCGCCCGCTACGGCAAGACGCCCATCGCCTGGATGCAGGAGCTGGGCGTGCTCGGGTCCAATACCATCCTCGGCCACGCCATCATCATCGGCGGCTCGTCGTGGACCAACTACCCGGCGGGCGACGTGCAGCTCATGGCGGACGCGGGCTGCGACGGTGGCGCACGCGGTGTGGGTGTTCGCCCGCCGCGGCGTCGCCATGGAGTCCTTCGCGCGCTACCGCGCGGCGGGCGTCAACATGTCGCTCGGCACCGACACCAATCCCCAGAGCGTGATCGAGGCGATGCGCTGGGCCGCGGTGGTCTCGAAGATGATGGAGCGCAATACCGAGGCGACGACGGCGGCCCACGCCTTCGACGCCGCCACCCTCGGCGGCGCGCGGGCGCTGCGGCGCGACGACCTCGGGCGCATCGCGCCCGGGGCCAAGGCCGACCTCGTGCTCTGGAAGGCGCGCTCGTGGCGGATGACGCCGCTGCGCGACCCGGTCAAGAACATCGTCTACAACGCGAGCGACGAGGACGTGGACCGCGTCTACGTCAACGGCCGCCTCGTGGTGGACGGCCGGCCGCGTGCTCGGCGCCGACGAGGACAAGATCCTCGGCGCGCTCCAGGCCGGCGGGCGAGCGCATGTGGCCGCGCATGACCAAGTACGACTGGGCCGGCCGTGGGGCCGATCAGCTCTCACCCCAGACGTATCAGGAGTGGGAGTGACGCGGCCTGACCTATCGTCGGATCGGGGCTGATCCTTCCTGTGGGCCCTAGCAGAGGTGATGCCGCGAATTCGGTCGGCGAAAACCAGCCAACCGCATCCCTCTGGTTCAAGGACGCGGTCATCTACGAGCTGCACGTCCGTTCTTTCTACGACAGCAACGGCGACGGGATCGGCGATTTCCCGGACTGACGGAGAAGCTCGACTACCTCCAGGACCTCGGCATCACGGCGATCTGGCTCCTGCCGCATCTACCCATCGCCGCTCAAGGACGGCGGCTACGACATCGCCGACTACACGAGCGTGCACCCCGACTACGGCACGCTCGCGGATTTCAAGACTTTCGTCCGGGAGGCGCACCAGCGTGGGCTGCAGGTCATCACCGAGCTGGTGCTCAACCACACGTCCGATCAGCACCCCTGGTTCCAGCGGGCACGAGCGCGCCGAGCCAGGCTCGCCGGCGCGCAACTTCTACGTCTGGAGCGACACGCCCGACGCGTTACCGCGACGCGCGCATCATCTTCAAGGACTTCGAGCCATCCAACTGGGCATGGGACCCGACGGCCGGCGCCTACTACTGGCACCGCTTCTACTCGCATCAGCCCGACCTCAACTACGACAACCCCGCGGTTCGCAGGGCCATGACCGAGGTGGTGGATTTCTGGCTCAGGCTCGGCGTGGACGGATTGCGTCTCGATGCCGTGCCGTACCTCTACGAGCGCGAGGGGACGAGCTGCGAGAACCTGCCGGAGACGCACGCGTTCCTGAAGCAGCTCCGACGGCACGTCGACCGGCGATTCCCGAACCGCATGCTCCTCGCCGAGGCCAACCAGTGGCCGGAGGAGGCCGTCGCGTACTTTGGCGATGGGGATGAGTGCCACATGGCCTTCCACTTCCCGCTGATGCCGCGGCTCTTCATGGCGATCCGCACCGAGCGACTGCTTCCCATCTACGACATTCAGGCCCAGACCCCGCCGATTCCCGAGACCTGCCAGTGGGCGATGTTCCTGCGCAATCACGACGAGCTGACCCTCGAGATGGTGACCGACGAAGAGCGGCTGTACATGTACCGCATCTATGCCCAGGCCCGCAGAGCGCGGATCAACCTGGGCATCCGGCGGCGACTGGCCCCGCTGATGCACAACGATCGCCGGCGAATCGAGCTCATGAACATGCTGCTGTTCTCGCTATCCGGCACGCCGGTCATCTACTACGGCGACGAGCTCGGAATGGGCGACAACATCTATCTCGGCGACCGCGACGGTGTCCGCACCCCGATGCAGTGGAGCGCCGATCGCAACGCCGGGTTCTCGCGGGCGCATCCCCAGCAACTCTATCTCCCACTCATCGTCGATCCCGAGTACCACCACGCGACCATCCACGTCGAGGCGCAGCAGAACAACCCCAGCTCCATGCTGTGGTTCATGAAGCGCCTGATCGCGCTGCGCAAGCGCTACGATGCCTTCGGACGCGGCAGCTTCGAGCTCCTGAACCCGAGCAACAACCACGTCCTGGCCTTCATACGTCGCTACGGGAACGAGCGGATCCTCGTGGTGGCGAATCTCTCGCGCTACGCACAGATGGTTCACTTGGATCTCGCGGAGTTTCGCGGGGTGGCTCCGGTGGAGCTGCTCGGCCAGACATCCTTCCCGCCAATCGGCGAGCAGCCATACCCGCTGACGGTTGGTGCGCATGCGCTCCACTGGTTCGCGCTCGAGCCTCCGCCCCGCGCCCGGCGTCGCAGATCTGCCGCGTCCCAGCGAGCCCCGCTGCCGGCGATCGCGATCAGAAGGAACCTGGGAAGAAGTCGTCTTGGGCGAGGCGAGGAACGAGCTGGAGCTGATACTACCCGCGTATCTGCAAGGTCAGCGCTGGTTTGGCGGCAAGGCGCGCAGGATCCTCTCGGCGCGTCTCATCGATGCCGTCGCCGTGCCGTATCGGCGCAAGGAAAGGTTATCTCGCCCTGGTCAGGGTGGATTACACGGAAGCCGACTCCGAGCTCTACTCGCTCCCGCTGACCTTTGCGCCCACCGACCGGGCCAACGGCTACCCGCCTCGGGCGCGCGTCGCCTGCCTGCGTCGGGAGGGGCGAGGGAGCGACGAAGAGGGCATCCTGTTCGACGCGTTCTTCGATCCTGACTTCTCCGAGGCGCTCGTGAAGACGAGAGCACGTCGGCTGAAGGGAGCCGCGGGCGAGGTCGTGGCGGCGTACACACCGGCGTTCCGGAAGACGGGACATTCCTCCAGGGGCGCGGGGAGCTGTTCGATCTCCTACGCCGAGCACAGCAACACGACCGCGATCCATGGTGAGCGCCTGACGCTCAAGCTGTACCGCCGCCTGGATATGGGGATCCATCCCGAGCTCGAGCTTGGGAGGCTCCTGACCCGGAACGGCTACACGGCGATGGCGCCCCTCGCCGGCACGCTCACCTATCGCCGTGAGCGAGCCGAGCCGATGTCGCTGGCGATCCTGCACCGCTTCACATCCGCCGAGGGCGATGCGTGGGCGCTCACCCTGAAGGCGCTGGATGGCTTCTTCGAGCGGGCGCTCGCGGCGTCTGCCCGGCCGCCGCGCATCGGGGCCTCCGCCGGAGCGCTGCATGGACCTCGCGGAGCGCGAGGCGCCAGATTTGGCCCAGGAGCTCATTGGCCCGTACCTGCGCTCGGCCGGGCTGCTCGGGGCACATACGGCCGGGCTCCACTGCGCGCTGGCCGCGGCCACCCAGGACCCGAGCTTCCACCGCGAGCCCTTCAGTCGGTTCTACCAGCGCTCGCGCTATCAGGCGATGCGCGGGTTGACCAGTCAGGTGCTGCATACTCTGCGCCGAGGACTCGACGATCTACCGCCGATCGACCCGTCGGGAGGCCCGGCGGGTCCTCGAGCGCGAGGACCGCGCCTTGTCTCGCTTCCGCTGGCTGCTCGATCGCAGGATCCCGGCATGCCGGATCCGTTGTCACGGCAACTACCACCTCCAACAGGTGTTGTGCAGCGGGGACGACTTCACGGTCATCGATTTCGAGGGCGAGCCCCGACGCCCGCTCGGCGAGCGCCGTCTCAAGCGTTCGCCCCTGCACGATGTGGCCAGCATGCTGCGATCCTTCGACTACGCCGCTCGGCGGGCGCTCGCGGAGCGCGTTGATGGCACCGCCGGGCGCGCGCGCGGCCGCTCGACCGGGCAGCAATGGGCCCGATTCTGGCGTGGGTGGGTGTGCGCCGCGTTCCTGCGCGAGTACGTCGGAGTCGCGAGCGGTGAGCACCTGGTGCCGCCGGATCGCGAATTCTTGGTCCCGCTCCTCGACGTGTACCTGCTCGAGCGGGCCATCTACGAACTGGGCTACGAGCTCGAGGAACGCCCGGAATGGATAGAGATCCCGCTCCTGGCAGTTCTCGAGATGCTGGAAGCTCGGTCAGACGGAGACCCTCCACGTAGACGGAAGAGTCGATCGTGATTCACGTATGCGTCAGGAACGAAAAAGCGGGCGCGACGCGCGCAGCGCTGTATCCGGGTTTGAGCGCGGTGGGCGACCTCTTCGACGACGAGCAGGGCGAGGAAGTCGCGGTCGCCGCATGACGCGGTATCTGATCCGGCGCGTATTGCAGACGGTGCCGGTGCTGTTCGGCGTGTCGCTCCTCGCCTTTGCGATCATGCACGTGGTGCCGGGCGACCCCGTGCGCCTGATCGCGGGCCCCGACGCGCCGGAGTCCGTCGTGCAGCGGGTGCGCGCCGAGCTGGGGCTCGAGCGGCCGCTCTACGTCCAGTACGTGTCGTTCCTCGGCCGCGCGATCCAGGGGGATCTCGGGCGGTCGCTCCGCTCGCGGGCGCCGGTGATCGACGAGATCCTGACGCGCTTCCCCGCGACCCTCGAGCTGACCACCGTGAGCATGCTGATGGCAGTGGCGGTCGGTCTCCCGCTCGGACTCCTCGCCGCGGTGCGCCGGTCGACGTGGGTCGACTACCTGTCGATGGGCGCCTCGCTGTCGAGCCTCTCCATGCCGATCTTCTGGGTGGCCATCGTCGCGATCTGGCTCTTCAGCCTGCAGCTCGGCTGGCTTCCGGTCTCGGGCCGCGCCGGCCCCGTATGGCAGTGGGAGGGCCTGCGCCACATCGTGCTGCCCGCGGCGACGCTCGCGACGACCTCGGTGGCGATCATCAGCCGACTCACGCGCTCGGGCATGCTCGACGTGCTCGGCCGCGAGTACGTGACGACGGCGCGCGCCAAGGGCGTCTCGCCGCTCGGGTAGTCGGCAAGCACGCGCTGAAGAACGCGCTCATCCCGGTGGTGACGGTGGTGGGGCTGCAGTACGGCTTTCTCCTCGGCGGGGCCGTCGTCACCGAGACCATCTTCGCCTGGCCGGGGTGGGCCGCCTCGCCATGACGGCCATCCTGCAGCGGGATTACCCCGTCGTGCAGGGCTGCGTGCTCCTCGTCGCCGTCGCGTTCGTCCTCGTCAACCTCTTCGTGGACGTGGCTCTACGGGTGGCTCGACCCCGCATCCGGTACGAGTGACGGGCGATGCGTGAGGCGTGGCGGCGCTTCCTGGGGCACCGGCTCGCCGTGCTCGGGCTCGGGGTGATCGCGATGCTCGTCGTCCTCGCCGTCGGGGCGCGCCGTATTCTCGCCGCACGATCCGCTCCGGCAGGACCTGCCGCGCGCGCTCGCCGGACCGTCCGCCGACTTCCCGCTCGGGCACCGACGAGTTCGGCCGCTGCATCCTCTCGCGCATTCTCTACGGCGCGCGCCTGTCGCTGCTCGTCGGGGTCATCGCCACGGGCATCGGCGCCTCCGCGGGCATCCTGTCCGGGCTCCTCGCCGGCTACTTCCCGCGCGTCGAGAGCGTCGTGATGCGGACGATGGACGTCCTCCTGGCGTTCCCGAGCATCCTGCTCGCCATCGCCATCGTCGCGGCGCTGGGGCCGAGCCTGCCGAACGTCATGATCGCGGTGGGCGTCCGCTCCATCCCGAGCTTTGCGCGGCTCACCCGCTCCATGGTGCTGGGCATCAGGGAGCTCGAGTTCGTGCAGGGCGCCCAGGCCCTCGGCGCCGGCCATCCGCGCATCCTCTTTCGCCACATCTTGCCCAATGGCATCTCGCCGCTGCTCGTCTTCTCCTCGATGCAGGTCGCGACGGCCATCCTGCTCGCCGCGATCCTGTCCTTCCTGGGGCTCGGCGTCCAGCCGCCGACCCCGGAGTGGGGAAGATGGTGAGCGACGGGCGCTCGTATCTGATGGAGGCGCCCCACGTCTCGCTCTTCCCCGGCCTCGCGATCTTCGTCGCCGTGATGGGCTTCAACTGTCTCGGCGACGGCCTGCGCGACGCGCTCGACCCGAGGATGGGACGCGTCGCGATCGAGTAGCAGTAGCAGCCGCGATCCCCTGCCCGGGCCTCACTGACCTGAAATCTCGGCGAGGCTCGCCGACATTTCAAGGTAGGATGTTGGCGGCTATGGTCGAGCGGACGCGGCACGTGCGGCGGCTGCAGCAGCTCCTCCGACAGTACCCGGTCGTCGCCGTCCTGGGCGCGCGCCAGGTCGGCAAGACGACGCTGGCTCACGCTCTGGCCGCCCGGGTCAAGCGGACCGGCGACGTTCTTCGACCTGGAGCGGGGCGCCGACCGTGCCCGCCTGGCCGATCCCGACCTCGCGCTGGCGCGCCTTGCGCGGCATCGTCGTCCTCGACGAGATCCATCGCGCGCCTGAGATCTTTCCCGTGCTCCGGGTGCTGGCCGACAGGCCCCGGGTGGACGCGCGCTTCCTGGTGCTCGGCAGCGCATCGCCCGACCTGCTGCGCCAGACGTCCGAGTCGCTGGCCGGACGAATCGCTTACCACGACCTGCCCGGCTTCTCGCTCGACGAGGTCGGTGTCGCTTACCTGTCCCGACTTTGGGGCCGCGGGGGATTCCCGAGGTCGTTCCTGACCTCCTCCGAACGGCAGAGCGTCGACTGGCGGCGTCAGTTCATCCGGACGTTCCTCGAGCGGGATGTGCCGCAGTTCGGCATCCTGATCCCATCCGAGACGCTCCGGCGCTTCTGGTCGATGTTGGCCCACTACCACGGACAGGTCTGGAACGCGTCGGAGTTCGCCCGCGCCTTCGGCGTGGCGGACACGACCGTGAGGCGGTACCTGGACGCCCTGGTCGCCACCTTCGTCGTCCGGCAGCTCCTGCCCTGGAGCGAGAACCTCGGCAAGCGGCAGGTGAAAGCCCCGAAGGTGTACATCGCCGACAGTGGCCTGCTCCACCGCCTCCTGGGCCTCGACACGCCCAAGGCCCTCGAGGGGCATCCAAAAGTCGGGGCCTCGTGGGAGGGATTCCTGCTCGGTGAAGTCGTGCAGCGCCTGGCTGTTCAGCCCGATCAGTGCTGGTTCTGGCGTACGCACGCCGGTGCCGAGCTGGATCTGCTGGTGATCCGGGGCCGCGAGCGCCTGGGCTTCGAGTTCAAGCGAACCGTGGCGCCGGCGCTCACGCCGTCCATGCGGTCCGCGCTGCAGGATCTGAAGCTCGACCGCCTCGACGTGATCCACGCGGGAGGCGAGACGTTCCCGCTGGGACCGCGGGTGCGCGCCGTGGCGGCGTCGCGCCTGCTCGAGGATCTGTGAGCGCGCCCAGGCGGCTTTTCGTGACGGAGGGCACCGGAATGAGTCAGGATGCGGTGAGGATCAGGGTGCCCGTCGAGCGCGGAGCGCGCGCCACACGCGCTCGGGTGTCAGCGGGAGCTCGCGAAAGCGCACGCCGGTGAGCCGGGCGAGCGCATTGCCCACCGCCGGGCTCACGGGGATGAGGCTGCCCTCGCCCGCGCCCTTGGCGCCGAACGGGCCGGCGCCGTCGCCGTTCTCGACGAACACGCAGCGCAGGCGCGCGGGCAGGTCGAGGCGCGCGGGCACGCGGTAGTCGACGAGGTTCGCGTTCAGGAGCTGGCCGCCGTCGTAGACCATCTCCTCGTAGCAGGGTGTGGCCGAGCCCTGCATCACCGCGCCCTCGTCCTGGCCCTCGCACTGCTGGGGATTGATGCAGCGGCCGATGTCCGCCACCGAGACGTAGTCGTCGACGACCACCGCACCGGTCTCCTCGTCGACGTGCACCTCGGCCGCGCCCACCGCCATCTCCCAGAACGGCGTGCTCCCACCGAGCGGCGCGCGGCTCCGGCCCGGGCGCCACGATGCCGCGCCCGATCAGCTCGCCGCCGCTCATGCCGAAGCGCTCCTGAGGAGCTCCGGATACGGCGAGGCGCGCGCCCTGGCAGCCGCGTGCCCTCGTCGAGCTCGATCTCGGCGAGCGGCACGTCGAGGAGCCCAGCCGCGATGTGCAGGAGCTGACCGCGGACGTCCACGGCGGCGTCTTCCACCGCGCGCCCCATCATGGTGGTCGAGCGGCTCGAGCTGGTCGTCTGATCGTAGGGCGTGATGGCCGTGTCCGGGCGTGGCGACGCCGACGCGCTCGAAGGGGATGGCCAGCACCTCCGCCGCGATCTGCGCGAGGACGGTGCGCGCGCCCTGCCCCATCTCCGACCGTGCTGGCGAGCACGGTCGCGCTGCCGTCGGCGTGCAGGCGCACGATCGCCTCCGACACCGTGGGGCCGATGCTCGCCTTCATCATCATCGCGACGCCGCGTCCCCGATCGGCCGCGGCCGCCTGCGTCCAGCGAATCGCCTCCGCGGCGTGCGCCAAGCTCTCCTCGAACTTGCCGTCGATGGGGGTCTCGCCGGGCGCGAATTCCTCGCCGTGGGCGAGGAGGTTCTGCCGGCGCAGCTCGACCGGGATCCAGATCGAGGCGCCGGGCCGCGTCGTCGAGCAGCGACTCGAAGGCCCAGGCGAGCTGGGGCACGCCGAAGCCGCGGAACGGCGCCGCCCGGCGTCGTGTTCGTGTAGACGGCCCGGCTCGACAGCGCGTACGTGGCGCGACGCGGTACGGACCGGTGGCGGTATAGGTGCCCTTCTGGATGATGCGCGGCCCGATGTCGGCGTAGGCGCCCACGTCGAAGTCGGCGCTGCACTCGGCGGCCCAGAGCTGACCGTCGCGCTTCAATCCGAGCTTGACGCGCACGCGGGCATCGCAGCGGCGGACGGTGCGGAAGGCGTCCTCCGCGGAGATGCGCGAGCCGCACCGGCCGGCGCGCGACGCGCGCGAGCGCGCTCGCGATGGGCTCGATCTTCGCGTAGGTCTTGCCGCCGAAGCCGCCTCCGAGGAGCGGCACGATGATGCGGATCCGGTGGAGCGGCACGCGGAACATCGCGGCGAGCTCGACCCGCACGGAGTACGGATTCTGCGTGGAGGCCCAGACGGTGAGGCCGCCCTCCTCGTCCCAGGCGGCCAGCGCGCAGTGGGGCTCCATGGAATAGTGCTGCACGCGCGGGAAGGTGTAGCTGTCCTCGAGGACCAGGTCGGCCTCGGCGAAGGCGCCGGCGCCGCGCCCGCGCTCGAAGTGGAACTGATGGCAGACATTGCTGCCCGCGACGGGCTTGAGCGTCGAGAGATCGGCGAAGTGGCCGGCCAGGGGCTCCCCGTGTGGACGAGCGGCGCGCCGGATGCCAGCGCCTCCTCGATCGTGGTGACGGCGGTGAGCGGCTCGTAGTCGACGTCGATCCGCTCGAGCGCCTCGCGGGCCGCGGCCTCGTCCTCGGCGACCACCGCGGCCACCGGCTCGCCCTCGTAGCGCACCACGTCGATGGCGAGGATGGGGCGGTCGCGGAAGGCGGGGCCGAAGTACGGGTCGCACCAGTCGAGGTCGGCGCTGGTGACCACGGCGTGGACGCCGGGCACGGCGCGCGCGGCGGTCACGTCGATCGAGCGGATCCGCGCGTGCGCGTGAGGCGACCGCAACAGCGCGCGCGTGCAGCATGCCCGGCTGGCTCAGGTCGGTGACATAGCGCGCCCTTCCCGTGACCTTGTCCATCGCGTCGGGCCGGCGGACGGATCGGCCGACGACGCGGAGCGGGCGGCGGGACTCACGGGGCGGTCGCCGCGCAGGCGAGGATGGCGTCCACGATCTTCCGGTAGCCGGTGCAGCGGCAGAGGTTGCCGCGCAGGTGGTGCATCACGTCGGCCTCGGTCGGAGACGGCTCCTCGTCGAGCAGCGCCACGGCGGACAGCAGCATGCCGGAGGTGCAGAACCCGCACTGCACCGCGCCGTGATCGATGAACGATTGCTGGAGCGGATGGAGGGCGTCTGTCGCTGCCGAGGCCCTCCACCGTGAGCACCTCGCGGCCGTCGGCCTCGACGGCGAGGTAGGTGCAGGCGCTGACCGGCGCGCCGTCGACGAGCACCGTGCAGGCGCCGCAAACCTGGAGGTCGCAGGAGCGCTTGGCGCCCTTCAGGTCGAGCCGGTCGCGGAGGACGTCGAGCAGGAGCGCGTGCGCGGGCACGTCGATCTCGACGCGGCGGCCATTGACCGTGAGCGCGATCCCGTGGCTCACAGCGTCCCTCTGGAGCCTGTCGGAGAAATGCGGCTAGAGCGAGGAGAAGGGTCCAGCTGCGAGGCGGCGCCCGATGGCCGCACGCGAGGCGTACTCTCTGTACGTTGAGCGTGCGGTCGAGGGCGCCAACGAAGCAGATGGGCCCTTATCATCGCTCTAGCAGACCACTGTGTGGGGATAGCGCGCGTCGACGGATTCGCCCATGGCGCGGCTCGCGGCGATGCGGAGTGCGCGGCGGAGGAAGACCTGGGCCATCTCGCGCTTGTAGTCGGCGGAGCCGTGCAGGTCGGTGACCGTGTCGATGGCGTCCGCCGCGCCGTCCATCACGCTGGTGTGGCCCTGGGCGATGTCGGCGATCGCGGCGCCGCACAAACGTGTCTCGAGGTGCGCCGAGGCGCTCGGGTCGTGGGCCGATGCAGCCGATGGCCAGGCGCGCGTCGGCCACGGTTTGGCGGTCCGCGTCGAGCGTCAGGACGGCGGCGACGCCGAGCGTGGGGCGCTCGTGGACGCCGAACTTGAGATAGGTCCCCGCCGCGCCGGCGCGCCAGGGTGGCAGGCGCACCGCCGTCAGGATCTCGTCGTCGCGCCGGGCGGTTTCATAGGGGCCGAGCACGAAGTCGGCGAGTGGCAGCTCGCGCTCGCCCGCGAGGCTCCAGAGAACGACCCGGGCGTCGAAGACGAGGAAGAGCGTGGCGAGGTCGCTGTGCGGATCGGCGAACGCGAGGTTGCCGCCAACCGTGCCCACCGAGCGGACGCGCACATTGGCCACGTGGCGCGCCACGCCGGCCACGAGCGGGCGTGCGCGCGCACGGCCTCCGACCGCTCGACGCTTCGGTGGGAGGCGGTGGCCCCGATCTCGATGCCGCCGGCCACGGCCGTCACGCGGTCGAGGCCCGGCACGCGCTTGACGTCCACGAGGACGCGCGGCCGGAGGAAGCCCTCCTTCATGAGCAGGAGCAGCTCGGTGCCGCCGGCGTAGAGGGCCGCCGCGTCGCCGTATTCGCCGAGGAGCGCGCCGACCTCGCCGAGCGCCGACGGCCGGCGGAGATCGAACGGGCGGATCATCCGCCCGCTTCGCCCGTCGCCGCGCGGGCGAGGCGGCGGCCGAACTCGTCGAGCGCCTCCTCCGCCTTGCGCTGGATGATGCCCTGGCCGAGGCCCCCGAGCTTGCCCAGCACCTGGCCCTCGGCGCCGATCGACAGCCGGGCGCCGGTCCCGACCGGCTCGCAGTCGATGGTCACGCGCATGGAGATCTCCGCGCCCACGAGCGGGTCGCGGCCCCGGGCGGACAGCGCCAGGTGGCGCGGTGGCTCGGCGGCGAGGATCTCGACGTCGAGCGGCACCGAGAGGCTGATCGGCCCGACTTTCTGCGTCATGCGCGCGCGATAGCGGCTGTGGGGATCACTTCCTGCGGCCTCGTCGCAGCCGGGGAGGCAAGCCGCCATGCGCGGCACGTCCCACAGGATCGGCCAGAGCGCCTCGGGCGGCGCCTCGATCACCAGCTCACGCGTGACGCGCACGGGTGCCCTCCGGGCGCTCGAAGACCGTCATGCGAGCGCGCCCGCGGGTCGGAGGACGCGCTCGGCGATCATCTGCATGTAGTCGATGCGGGCCTCGACCTCGCGCGGCAAGCTGTAGATCGTGAAGCCGATCCGCTCGAGCCCCATCTCGCGCGCGCGGGCGATGGTCTCGACGCAGTCCTCGGGCGACCCGTTCACCGTCCAGTCGTCGAGGGGCACGTCGGGGCTGAGCTGCAGCTCGACCATCGTCGACTCCTGCATCTGCCAGGTCCGGTACATCGTGAAGGTGCGCTCGAGGTACTCGCGCGCGGCCGCGCGCGCCGCCTCCTTGCTGGCGCCGACGATCAGCGAGCGGGACGCGCCGACATAGCCCGGGGTCGCGGCGCCCAGCGCGCCGCGCGCGTCGCGGAAGACTCGGGCGAGCCCGGCGATGTCGCGCCAGGCCACCTGGGGCCCGAAGAAGACGCCGTCGGTGAGCCGGGCCGCGCGGCGGGTGGCGCCCTCGCTCTGCGCCCCCATCTCGAGGGGCGGATGGGGCGCCTGATAAGGCGGAAGCCCATGCGGCCATTGGTGACCGAGGTGTAGGCGCCGTGGAAGGTCACCGCCTCGCCGCGCCCAGAGGCGCTTCATGAGCTCGAGCGACTCCTCGAGCTTCTTGACGCGGTCCTTGCGCGCGAGCCCGACGGCCTCGAGCTCTCGCCTCGCGGTAGCCGATGGCCACGCCGACGTCGAGGCGCCCGTGGCAGATGTGGTCGAGGGTGGCGATATTCTCGGCGACCTCCACGGCATTCAGCATGGGCAGGAGCAGCACCGAGGTCTTGAGCCGCATCGATCCGGTCTCGGGGGCCAGGCGGGCGAGGATCGGGAAGGGCTGCGGCCACACCGTCGGATGCGAGACGAAGTGCTGGCCGATGGACACCCACGAAAAGCCCATGCGGGACGCGGCGCTCACCACGGCGACGGCCTCGTCGATGATGCGCGTGGCGCCGCGATCCGTGGGACTCCAGAACGGCGTCAGGTGAAAGCCGATCTTCATGTCGACTTCGTGGCGCGGACGACGATAAGGGCCCATCTGCTTCGTTGAGAGGCCGCGGCCCCTCAACGTACGGCAAGTACGCCTCGGGGCCGCGGCCCTCTCCGCCTCGCATCTGACCCTTCTCGTCGCCCGGCTTGCGCTTTACTGAGCCTGCTTAGAAGGCTCAAGAGAAGGCTCAGTCGATGGCTCAGGTCGATGAGCCTGAGGCGCGATCGCTGTTCGTTCCTGTCAGTAGCACCTCCCATGATGCCGGTCAAGCGCCGGACTGGCCCCCGATACCAGGGCCGGGAGCCCGTGAAATCTCGGTTGACACATTTATAAAACGCGTGTACCGTGCCGCATGGTAGTGGGTTCACCCGGTAGCAGGATTGGTTGGCAGCGGACAGAAAGTCGCGATCAACGCCGCGAGGACTCAGATCCCGCGGCGTTTTTGTTTGTCCTTCACTTCCGAAGGACGCCCCCGCCATGGTGGCGGGGAACACCGAGGCGCAAGCCTCAGAAGAAGAGGTACAGGATCCATGGCAACAGGTACAGTCAAGTGGTTCAACGACGCGAAGGGCTTCGGCTTCATCACCCAGGAGAGTGGCGAAGACGTATTCGTCCACTTCAGCGCCATCCAGGCCCAGGGCTTCAAGAGCCTCGCCGAGGGCGATAAGGTCGAGTTCGAGGTGACCCGCGGCCCGAAGGGCCTGCAGGCCGCCAACGTTCGCCGGGCTTAGCGCGAACCACTCGTACAGAAGGCCGGGCCCCGTAACAGGGGCCCGGCCTCTCGCGTTTCACCCGTAACCCCGTCGTACCCTGTGGTATCGTAAGTGCCCATGTTTCGCTCCGAAGTCACCGCCGAATCCCTGCTCCATCCCCTGAACGCCCCCAGCGCGATGCCGTGACCACGACCAAGGGGCCGGTGCTCGTCCTCGCGGGAGCGGGCAGCGGCAAGACGCGGGTCATCGCCCACCGCATCGCGTACCTCCTGGGCGTCGAGGGCGTGAACCCGCGTTCCGTCATCGCGGTGACGTTCACGAACAAGGCGGCGGCGGAGATGCGGCAGCGGGTGGAGGCGCTCGTCCTGCCCGCGGGAATCCGGCCGCCGCTCATCTCCACGTTCCACTCGACGTGCGTGCGCATCCTGCGCGAGCGCTCGAGCCAGGCGAGGCTGCCCGCCTCGCTTCGTCATCTACGACGAGGACGACCGCCAGTCCCTGGTGAAGGAGGCGATGCGCGAGCTCGACTTCGACGAGCGCGCGCTGACGCCGGCCGCCGTGGTGCACCGCATCAGCCACGCGAAGAACCAGATGCTGTCCGTCGAGGACGTGGAGCAGCTCGCGCGGACGCCGCGCGAGGAGCGCATCGCCTCGCTCTACCGCCTCTACGAGGAACGCCTGCATGCGGCGGGCGGCGTCGATTTCGACGACCTCTTGCTCCGCGTCGTCCGGCTGCTCGAGACGGTGCCCCAGGCGCTCGACTGGTACCGCTCGGTCTGGAACTACGTCCTGGTCGACGAGTATCAGGACACGAACCGGGCGCAGTACCGCATCGTCCAGCATGCTGACCGAGCAGCACCGGAACCTCTGCGTGGTCGGCGACCCCGACCAGTCGGTGTACCGGTGGCGCGGTGCTGACCTCAGGAACATCCTCGAATTCGAGAAGGACTACCCGGATTGCCGGGTGATCGCGCTCGAGCAGAACTATCGCTCGACCAAGCGCATCCTCGAGATCGCCTCGCACGTCATCGCCAACAACAAAGCCCGGAAGGACAAGCGCCTCTGGACGGAGAACGGCGAGGGCGACAAGGCGGCCGTCTACCGGGCCTGGGACGAGAACGAAGAATCGGGCTTCGTGGCCCAGTTCGTGCGCGGCTTGCGCCGCGAGGGCGTCGACTACCGAGACGTCGCCGTCTTCTACCGGACGAATGCCCAGTCCCGGGTCATGGAAGACGCCCTGCGCCGCGCCAGCATCCCCTACCTGATCGTGGGTGGGGTGCGGTTCTACGAGCGGCGCGAGATCAAGGACGTCGTGGCGTATCTCCGCCTCATCGTGAACCCCTTCGACGACGTGGCGTTCCGGCGCGCGGTGGCGGCGCCCACCCGCGGCGTCGGCAAGGCCACGCTCGACCGCCTGGGCGAGCTCGCGCGCGCGAGCCGCGCATCCCTCCTCGCCGCCTGTGCCCATCTACCGCCGGACTTCGGGACCAAGCCGCGGAAGGCGCTCGAGGACTTTGCCCGCCTGATCGCGCGCCTCGCCGAGCGCCGCGCGACGGCTGCCGTTGCCCGCCTTCATCGACGAGGTCGTCTCCGCCTCCGGCTACAGGCGACTCGCTCCGCGCCGACCGCTCGGCCGAAGGGGCCGCGCGGCTCGAGAACCTCGAGGAGCTCGTCGCCGCCTCCGAGGAATTCGTCGCCGATCAGGAAACGCTCGGCGCGTCCGACGTCAGGATCGAGGCCTTCCTCGATTCGATCGCGCTCGTGGCGGACATCGACGAGATGGATGACGAGGCGGGCGGCGTCACCCTGATGACGCTCCACTCCGCCAAGGGACTCGAGTTTCCCGTGGTGTTCCTCACGGGGATGGAGGAGGGCGTGTTCCCGCACTCCCGCTCGATGAACGACGCGGACGAGCTCGAGGAGGAGCGGCGCCTCTGCTACGTGGGCATCACCCGCGCCAAGCAGCGACTCTTCCTCTCCTATGCGCTCCACCGCCGCATCCAGGGGTATGGGGTGGGCGAGCCGTCGCGCTTCCTCCTCGAGATCCCGGAATCCGAGCTGACCATGCTGAACGCGGCCCGCTCCGAGCGCGCCGCGGCGCCCGCTGCCGTGCCCCCGCCCGACACCGGCGAGGACTTCCCGTTCCGCCTCGGCGCCAAGCTGCGCCACGCCCGCTATGGCGAGGGGCTCCTCGTGGGCCTGCAGCGCGAGGGGAGCGACGTGATCGCCACCGTCAACTTCGCGAGCGTCGGCCGGAAGCGCCTGTCGCTGCAGTACGCGCACCTCGAGGAGATCTAGGTGATGGCGGACTCGAGGATCACCCTCGAGGAGGTCGAGCACGTGGCGCGCCTCGCCCGGCTCGAGCTGCGCCCCGAGGACAAGGAGCGGATGCGCCGCGAGCTGGACGGCATCCTCGCGTACATCGACAAGCTCCGCGCGCTCGACGTCGACGGTGTGGAGCCGACGTCTCACGCGGTCCCGCTGACCAATATCATGCGGGACGACGAGCCGAGGCCGTCCTTTCCGCGAGACGAGATGCTCGCGAACGCGCCCGATCCTCACGGCGACTTCTTCCGGGTGCCGAAGATCATCGAGGACTAGAGCGATGATAAGGGCCCATCGCTTGTTGGCGCCCTCGACAGCCGCGCTCAACGTACAGACAAGTACGCCTCGCCGGCTGCCATCGGGCGCCGCCTCGCAGCTGGACCCTTCTCATCGCTCTAGTCGGCATTTTTCCGACAGGCTCCTAGCGGGCGGCGAATCGTGCTGACCGGGCTGAGCCTTTCCGAGCTGGGTGAGCGCTTCCGGCGCCGGGAGGTCACTCCCACCGAGGCGGCAGTCGCGTATCTCGGCCGGATCGACGCCGTCGACGGCGAGGTGCGCGCCTTCCTGACGGTGACGCGTGAGCACGCGCTCGCCCAGGCGGCCGCCGCGGACGCGCGCTTCCAGCGCGGGGCAGCCGCGCGGCCCGCTCGATGGCGTCCCCGTCGCGCTCAAGGACCTGTTCTGCACGCGCGGCATCCGGACGACGTCCGGCTCGAAGATCCTCGAGCGATTCGTCCCGCCCTACGACGCGACGGTGGTGGCGCGGCTCGTCGAGGCGGGCGCGGTGGTCCTCGGCAAGCTCAACATGGACGAGTTCGCGATGGGCTCGTCGACCGAGCACTCCGGCTTCTTCACCACGCGCAATCCGTGGGACGTGGACCGCGTGCCCGGCGGCTCGTCGGGCGGCGCGGCGGCGGCGGTGGCCGCGGGCATGGCCGCGGCGAGCCTCGGCACCGATACCGGCGGCTCGATCCGCCAGCCCGCCGCGTTCTGCGGCACCGTCGGCTTCAAGCCCACCTATGGCCGCGTGTCCCGCTATGGCGTGATCGCCTTCGCGTCCTCGCTCGACCAGGTCGGGCCGTTCGGGCGCACCGTCGAGGACGTCGCGCTGATGCTGCAGGTCATCGCGGGCGCCGATCCCATGGACTCGACGGCGGTGGCCACGCCGGTGCCCGACTACCGGGCCGAGCTCGGCCGCGGGATCGAGGGCCTGCGCATCGGCATCCCGACGGAGTACTTCATCGACGGGATGAGCCCCGAGGTCGAGTCCGCGGTGCGCGCGGCGATCGCCACGCTCGAGCGGCTCGGCGCGCGCACCGAGCCCGTGTCGCTGCCGCACACCGAGTACGGGCTCGCCGCGTACTACGTCATCGCGCCCGCGGAGGCGTCCTCGAACCTCGCCCGCTACGACGGGGTCAAGTACGGCCTGCGCGCGCCGGGCGGCAAGGACCTGATCGACATGTACGCCAAGACGCGCGCGGCGGGCTTCGGCGACGAGGTCAAGCGCCGCATCATGCTCGGCACCTACGCGCTGTCCGCGGGCTACTACGACGCGTACTACGGCCGCGCCCTGAAGGTGCGCACGCTCGTGCGGCGCGACTTCCAGGAGGCCTTCGAGCGGGTGAACCTGATCGCCGCGCCCACGACGCCCGGCGTCGCCTTCAAGCTCGGCGAAAAGGCGGATCCGCTGTCGATGTACCTGAACGACGTGCTGACGATCCCGGTCAACCTCGCGGGCCTGCCCGGGATCTCGGTGCCGGCGGGCTTCACCGGCGGCGGCCTGCCCATCGGGCTGCAGCTCATCGGCCGCGCCTTCGACGAGGCGACGGTGCTGCGCGCGGCGCACGCCTACGAGCGCGCGACCGACTGGCACACCCGCCGGCCGAGCCTCGGGCCAAACCTCGGAAAGGACCGGCCGTGAGCGAGTCCGCGTACGAGACCGTCATCGGGCTCGAGGTGCACGCGCAGCTCGCGACGGCGACCAAGATGTTCTGCGGCTGCGCGACGGGCTTCGGCGCCCCACCCAATACCCAGACCTGTCCCGTCTGCCAGGGCATGCCGGGCTCGCTGCCCGTCATCAACCGGCGCGCCATCGAATTCGGCATCAAGACGTCGCTGGCCCTCGGCTGCGCGGTGAACGTGCGGAACCGCTTCGCGCGGAAGCACTACTACTACCCGGACATGCCGAAGAACTACCAGATCAGCCAGTACGAGGAGCCGCTCGCCGAGCACGGCCTGCTCGCGATCGCGTCGGGGGACGGCACGCGGGACATCCGCGTCCAGCGCCTCCACCTCGAGGAGGACGTGGGCAAGCTCGTCCACGAGGGGACGCTCGAGACGGCGGCGGCGAGCCAGGTGGACTTCAACCGCGCCGGCGTGCCGCTGATGGAGATCGTCTCCCACCCGGATCTGCGAAGCCCGGAGGAGGCCGCCGCGTACCTGCGCGCCCTCCGCGCCATCCTGATCTACCTGCGCGTGTGCGACGGGAACATGGAAGAGGGCTCGATGCGCTGCGACGCCAACGTGTCGCTGCGGCCGCGCGGGGTCGCCGAGCTCGGCACGAAGATCGAGATCAAGAACCTGAACTCGTTCCGGAACGTCCAGCACGCGCTCGAGTACGAGGTCGTGCGCCAGGCGCGCGCCCTCGACGCGGGCGAGCGGCTCGTGCAGGAGACGCGGCTGTGGGATCCCCGACCGGGCCCGGACCGTCTCCATGCGCTCGAAGGAGTTCGCCCACGACTACCGCTACTTCCCGGAGCCGGACCTGCCGCCCCTTCACGTGGAGCCCCGGTGGATCGACGAGATCAGCGCAAGGCCTGCCCGAGCTGCCGGCGGCGCGCCGCGCGCGCTTCGCGCTGGCCTACGGTCTCTCGGCCTACGACGCCGAGCTCCTCACCCAGGGGCGGGGATTGGCCGACTACTTCGAGGAGGCGACGCGCGCCCACGGCAAGCCGAAGATCGTCGCCAACTGGATCCTGAACGAGCTCTTGCGCGAGCTGCCGGGCGATGACGATGCCGCCGTCGCCGCCAGTCCGGTTCCACCGGGTCATCTCGTCGGGCTGCTCGCGCTGATCGACGACGGCAGCATCAGCGGACGGATCGCCAAGGACGTCTTCGAGAAGATGTATCGCTCGGGCGAGGCGGCCGACACCATCGTGCGCCGCGAGGGCCTGACCCAGGTCGCCGACGCCGGAGCGCTCGCCGCGGTGGTCGACGAGGTGCTCGCGGCCAATCCCAAGGTCGTGGCCGATCTGCTGGCGGGCAAGAAGGCCGCGCTCGGCTTCCTCGTCGGGCAGGTGATGAAGTCGACAGGCGGGCGCGCGAATCCCGCCGTCGTCAACGCCCTCCTCGGGGAGAAACTTCCGAAAGCATGAGCAGTTAAGTACAATGTCCGGTGCGTGCCATGATTCGGCTTCAGGGCGTGTCGAAGGTCTTCGGAGATGGACGCAGCCGGGTCCCCGCCCTCGTCGACATCACCTTCAGCGTCGACCCGGGTGACTTCGTCGTCCTGTATGGCGCCAGCGGAGCGGGAAAGACGACGCTCCTCAGGATGCTCTACCGGGCCGAGCGGCCCACCGAAGGCGAGATCGAGGTCGCGGGCTTCGACCTCTCGACCCTGCGCCGCCGCGAGATTCCGCAGCTCCGCCGGTCCATCGGCATCGTCTTCCAGGACGCCAAGCTCCTCGCCGGGCGCACCGTGTTCGACAACGTCGCCTTCGTGCTCCGCGTGCTCGGCACGCCGCGCCGCGAGATCACGCCGCTAGCGTTCGCCGCCCTCAAGGCGGTCGGGCTCTCGGCGCGGGCCCAGGCGCACCCCCACCAGCTCTCCCAGGGCGAGGCTCAGCGGGCGGCGCTCGCGCGCGCCATCGTGAAGGCGCCCCCGCTCCTGATCGCCGACGAGCCGACGGGCAACCTCGACGACGACATGGCCGGGGAGATCCTCGAGCTGATCAAGGACATCGGCAGGCGCGGCACGACGGTGCTCTTCGCGACGCATCAGGCGAAGCTGGTGGGCCTGCTCGAGCGCCGGACGCTCCGGCTCGAGCGTGGCGCTCCTCGTGAAGGACGAGGGCTGAGCGTGACGAGCTTTCTCATGAGCGAGGCGCTCCGCGACCTCCGGCGGGCGGGGCGGGTCGGCGTCAGCGCCATCCTGCTCATCGCGCTGTCGCTCGCGGCGCTCGGCGGCTTCTGGCTCCTGTCGCTGAATCTCGGCCGCGCGATCGGCCAGTGGCGCGACCGGGTCCGCGTCGTCGTCTACCTGCGCGAGGAGCCGCCGGCGGTCAAGGTCAACGATCTCCTGCGCCGGATCGAGGCCCTGGGCGGCATCCAGCGGGTGCGCTACGTGTCCAAGAACGAGGCACTGCAATTGCTCAAGCGCTCGCTTGGTGGGCAGGCTGACGTGGTGGACCAGCTTCCGCGGAACCCGCTGCCCGCGTCCGTGGAGGTGACCCCCGATTCCGACCGGGCCACTCCCGAGGGCACCCGCGAGCTCGTCCGGCGATTGACGGCGCTCCCCGAGGTGGAGGACGTGCAGGGAGGCGCCCAGTGGGTCGAGGGGCTCGCCCAGTTCCAGCGCCTCTTTCAGCTCGTCGGGCTGGGCGTCGGTGCGGTGCTCGCCCTGGCGGCCATCCTCACCGTGACCACGGCGACCACGCTCGTGCTCCACCTCCGCCGCGACGAGATGGAGATCATGCGGCTGGTGGGCGCGGCGGAGAGCGTGATCCGGCTGCCCCGCCTGCTGCAGGGCATGGCGCAGGGGTTGGTCGCGGGCACGCTGGCGCTCGCCGTGCTGGAAGTGGCCTTCGCGCTGGCGGCGCCCCGGCTCGAGCCCCTGCTCCCGGTGACGCTCGGGCTGCAGCGCGCGGTCTTCCTGTCATTCCCCCAGATGCTCGGCCTCATCGGCGGCGGGACGGCGCTCGGCGCGATCGGCGGGCTCCTGGCGACGAGGCAGACCCCCGCATGACGAGGCAGGCCCCCAAAATGAGGGGGATGATCCGGCTCGCGACCGCCGCCGCCCTGGCGCTTGCCCTCGCCGGCGTGCCCGCGGTCGCTCAGAAGCGCGACGGCGCCGACATCGGCGAAAAGCAGCAGGACCTCCAGCAGACGCAGAAGCGTCTCAACGAGGAGCGCCAGAAGGCGGCGGACGCCAAGAAGCGGGAGGCGGGGCTGCTCGCCGAGCTCGAATCCATCGACAAGCGGGTCACGGACAAGCGCAAGCAGGTGGTGACGCTGGACGGCAGGATCAAGAAGGCCCAGGCGCGATATCGGCGATCTCCAGGCGGATATCGGCAAGCTCGGTCGGCAGCGGCTCGGCCAGGAGGAGGTGCTCGAGCGGCGGCTCCGGGCCCTCTACAAGCTCGAGGCCCAGGGCGGCGCGCTGCCCCTTCTTCTCTCCGGCGACGATCCCGTCGCCAAGGCGGTGCAGCTCCGGCATCTCACCACGCTGGCCACGGTGGACGCTCGATTGATTCGAGAGTATCGTGTGACTTCCGAGGGCTTGGCCGAGCGCAAGTCTCGCTTGGAGGCGCGGCAGAAGGATCTGACCGGTCTGCGATCCGAGGTCGATGAGGAGCGGGCCGAAGCCGACAGGGAAGCGGCCAAGCGACAGGGGCTCCTGGCTCGTGTCAAGGACGAGCGCGCCTACCACGATCGGATGGTCGGAGAGCTGTCCGAAGCGGCCAGGCGGCTGGAGGCATTCATCCGGGATCTGCAAGAGAAGCAGCGCAGGGCCGCGGCGGCGGCGGCGGCTCGGGCGGCGCCTCCAACGGCCCGGTCACGCCCGGCGCCGCCGATCGATCGTGCGCCTGGCGTCTCTGGTACGGGATTTGCCAGTCTTCGGGGCAGACTGGCCTGGCCGGCGGACGGCCGGGTGGTTGGAGAATACGGGGCGCAAGTTCATCCGAGGTTCGGAACCAAGACGTTCAGGAACGGGATCGATATCGATGTGGCGGAAGGCACGAGCATCACGGCCGTGGCGCCCGGTCAAGTGCTGTACACGGGCTGGTTCCGTGGATATGGCAACCTGATCATCGTCGACCACGGAGGCGAGTACTACACGCTGTACGCCCACGCGTCCAATATCCGGGTCGCGGAGGGAGACGAGATCAAGCAGGGGCAGGCCATCGGCACGGTTGGGGACACGGGCTCACTTCAGGGGCCGCGCCTCTATTTCGAGGTCCGGCACGGCGGACGGCCACAGGATCCCGCCCAGTGGCTGCGGCCGCGAGGCTAGCCAGGGTCGGGTCGGGTAGCGAAGGCGTCACCATTCCGGGTCTGGCACGAACGCCAGGCGGAGGTTCCAATGGGTCCCATTCGGCACGTGAAGAAGGTGGTCATGATCTCGGCGCTCCTGCTTGTGCTCACGCTCTCCCTCGGGGGCGGCGTCGCGAGCAAGAGCAATGACTCGGCGGCCACCTACGAGAACCTCAAGCTGTTCACCGAGGTCCTCTCCATCATCCAGAGCCAGTACGTCGACGAGGTTCCCGCCAAGGACGTCATCTACAACGCGATCAAGGGCACGCTGCGCGGGCTCGACCCGCACTCCTCGTTCCTCGATCCCGAGATGTACCGGGAGATGCAGGTCGAGACGAGCGGGAGCTTCGGCGGCCTCGGCATCGAGATCACGCTGAAGGACGACGTGCTGACCGTGGTGGCGCCGATCGAGGGCACGCCCGCCTACCGGGCCGGCATCCACTCGGGCGACCGCATCGTCAAGATCGAAGGCCTGTCGACCAAGGACATGCAGCTCACCGACGCCGTCAAGCGCATGCGCGGCAAGCCGGGGAGCAAGGTGACGATCAGCATCGTCCGCGAGGGCTGGACTGAGGCGAAGGACTTCCCGATCGTCCGCGAGCAGATCCGCGTGCAGTCGGTGAAGAACCAGCAGCTCGAGCCGGGCATCGAGTACATCCGGCTGCGCCAGTTCCAGGAGCAGACCTCGGGGATCTCGAGGCCGCGCTCGAAAAGTACAGCAAGGACGGCAAGATCCAGGGCCTGATCCTCGATCTGCGGAACAACCCGGGCGGTCTGCTCACCTCGTCCGTCGAGGTGACGGAGAAGTTCATCGACTCCGGGCGCCTGGTCGTCTACACCGAGGGGCGCGTCCGCAACCAGAACATGCGCTTCCAGGCGAACTCGAAGCGGGTGTACTCGGACTTCCCGATGGTCGTGCTCATCAACCAGGGCAGCGCCTCGGCGTCCGAGATCGTGGCGGGCGCGCTCCAGGACTGGGGACGGGCCGTGGTGATCGGCACCCAGAGCTTCGGCAAGGGGTCGGTGCAGACCATCATCCCGCTGTCGGACGGCTCGGGCCTTCGCCTGACCACCGCCAAGTACTACACGCCCAAGGGGCGCAGCATTCACGGCAAGGGTGTGACGCCGGACATCATCGTCGAGCAGCCGAAGCCGCCCGGCGCCGGTCGCGGGAGCCGCACCTGAGGCACCGGCGCCTCCGCCGGCCACCGACAATCCGCAGGAGCTCTTGAAGCGCGACGTGCAGCTCCAGCGCGCGCTCGATCTGCTCAAGGCGATGAAGATCATGGACAAGAGTCGGCCGGGGCCCGCCGGACCGCAGGCTCAGAAAAGCTAGGACGCGGAAATTCTGGACGCTCGAAAGGGCGGGCGGCTCGGTCGGTTCGGTGAGGGTGATCACGGCGCTCACCGGTCCGATCGAGCCGCCGCGTTGTCAGAGCGCCGGCTGCGCACGCAGGCTCCCCCATGTCCCCGATGATCGCGCGCGCATGATCGTCCTCGGCATCGAGACCTCCTGTGACGAGACGGCCGCCGCGGTGCTCGACGGCGGCCGCAAGGTGCTGTCGAGCATCGTGGCCTCCCAGGACGACGTCCATGCACCGTATGGCGGCGTCGTCCCCGAGCTGGCGTCGCGGCGGCATCTCGAGGTCGTCGGGCCGGTCGTGCGGCGGGCGCTCGAGGTCGCGGGCCTGGGCCTGGCCGAGCTCGACGGCCTCGCGGTCACCCAGGGGCCGGGATTGGTCGGCTGCCTCTTGATCGGGTGCGCCGTGGCCAAGTCCATCGCCTACGCCCGCGGCTTGCCGCTCGTCGGCGTGAACCACCTCGAAGGTCACGTCTACGCCGCCTTCCTCGACGCTGCGCCGCCCAGCTTTCCGTTCCTCGCGCTCGTGGTCTCGGGCGGCCATACCGCGCTGTACGTCGCGCGCGCGCGGGGCCGCTACCAGCGCATCGGCCAGACGCGCGACGACGCCGCGGGCGAGGCCTTCGACAAGGTCGCCAAGCTCCTGGGGCTCGGGTACCCGGGCGGCCCGGCGATCGAGCGCGTCGCCGCCGCCGGCAATGCCCGAGCCATTGCATTCCCCACCGCGCAGATGAGCGACGGCGCACCGGACTTCTCGTTCAGCGGGATCAAGACGGCGGTGTCGCTTCACGTGCGCCGGGCGGGCGCGCTCGACGCGGGCCAGGTGGCCGATATCGCCGCCTCGTTCCAGGCGACGGTGGTGAAGACGCTCGTGAGAAAGACCGTGCGGGCGGCGCGCGACCTCGGCATCGATCGCATCGTGCTCACGGGTGGCGTGGCCGCGAACACCGCGCTCCGCGAGGCGCTCGCGGGGAGTGCGCCGAGCGCGGCTGGCATCTGCACATTCCCTCGCGTCGCCTCTGCACCGACAATGCCGCGATGATCGCCGCCGCCGGCCACGACCGGCTGGAGGCGGGCGAGCGGGCCCTCTCACCATGAATGCGGTGCCCGACCTGGCTCTCGCCTGAGTGGGAGCATACGCGGTGATGCGGTTCGACTACGAGGCCCTCCTGGCGGGACTTCCCGACGCCGTCGTCGGCGTCGACGAGGGCTGCGCATCGCCCTCTGGAACCCGGCGGCGGAGGCCCTGCTCGGTCGGTCCGCGCGGCGCGTCGTCGGCCGCACCCTCAAGGAGGTGTTCCCCGCCGAGACGTCCCTCGCCCGCCACCTGAGCGATACGCTGACGACGGGCGAGAGCCGCTCGGAAGCCGAGGCGCTGGTCGAGACTCCCGACGGCCGATCCATGCACGTGAGCATCGTCACGGCGCCGCTCGCGGGGAAGAGCGGCGCGGTCACGGCCGCCGTCGCGGTCGTGCGCGACATCACGCGGCTGTACCAGCTCGAGGCCGAGATGCGCCGGGGCGAGACGCTCGCCGCGGCCGGACAGATCGCGATGGGCCTCGCCCACGAGATCAGAAATCCCCTCGGCGCGATCCGCGGCACCGTCCAGCTCCTGAAGCGCGAGCTCGCCGACGAGGCGCGCTGGGGCGAGTACACCGACGTGCTCCTCAAGGAGGTCGACCGGGTCAACCGGATCATCGAGATGCTGCTCGATCTCGGCCGGCCCGTGGCCCTGCGTCCGGTGCCGCTGAACATCCACCAGCTCCTCGAGCGCGTCGCGCTGATGTCCGAGGGGACGGCCGCCGAGCGCGGGGTGACCGATCGTGAGGCGCTACGATCCGAGCATGCCGCCCATCCTCGCGGATGAGGACCGCATCCTGCAGGTCTTCCACAACCTGGTGCGCAATGCGATGGAGGCGATGCCGCGCGGCGGCCGCCTCACGCTGGTCACGCGCCTGTCGATGAACCCGCTCTTCGCCAAGATGGACCTCGGCCGCGGGCTCAAGAGCATGGCCGAGGTCCAGGTGACCGACGAGGGCGAGGGCATCCCGGAGGCCACCCGCGCCAAGCTGTTCACCCCCTTCTTCACCACCAAGGACACCGGGCTCGGCCTGGGGCTGGCCCTCTGCCACCGCATCGTGGAGGAGCATCGGGGCGCCATCCAGATCGAGAGCGAGCCCGCGAAAGGCACGGCCGTCTCATGCTTTCTCCCGATCGCCCGGTGATCCATGCCTGACGGCCGCATCCTGATCGCCGACGACGAGGACAGCCTGCGCTGGGTCCTCGAGAAGGGCTTCCGCGGCGCCGGCTACCAGGTCACCGCGGTGAAGGACGGCACCGCCGCCTTCGCCCAGATCGAGACCGGCCCGTTCGACCTCATCCTGCTCGACGTGCGCATGCCCGGCATGGACGGCCTCACGCTCCTCAAGCGGACACGCGAGCTTCGCCCCGACGCCCAGATCGTCATCATGACCGCGCACGGCACGATGGAGACGGCGATCCAGGCGATGCAGCAGGGCGCCTACGACTACCTCGCCAAGCCCTTCGATCTCGACGAGGCGCTGCTCCTCGCGGAGCGGGCCATGACGGCCCAGCGGCTCACGCAAGAGGTCAGCTCGCTCAGGACCGGGCTCAAGGAGGTGTGGGAGTTCGGCGCCCTCGTCGGGCGCCATCCCACGATGCAGGAGGTCTACAAGGCGATCGGGCGCATCGCGGCCAGCGACGTGAGCGTGCTGCTCCGCGGTGAGTCGGGGACGGGCAAGGAAGTCGTCGCCCGCGCGCTCCACCACTACAGCCGCCGCGCCGGCCGGCCCTTCGTGGGCATCTCCGCCGCCGCCATTCCCGTCACCCTGCTCGAGTCCGAGCTGTTCGGCCACGAGAAGGGCGCCTTCACCGACGCCAAGGACCGGCGGCTCGGCAAGCTCGAGCTCGCCCACGGCGGCACCGTCTTCTTCGACGAGATCGGCGACATGCCGCCCGAGCTGCAGGTCAAGCTCCTGCGCGCGCTGCAGGAGCGATCCTTCGAGCGCGTGGGCGGTCACGAGCTGATCCGCATGGACGTGCGCGTGCTCGCCGCCACGCATCGCGATCTCGAGGGGATGATGCGCGAGGGCCGCTTCCGGGAGGACCTCTTCTACCGCCTCAACGTGGTGATGCTGTCGCTGCCGTCGCTGCGCGAGCGGCGGGGCGACATCCCGCTGCTGGTCGAGCACATGCTCGCCAAGTACGCCGAGTCCCTCGGCGAGCGCGTGATCGCCGCGGACGCCCTCGACCGCCTCGTCGGCTATGCCTGGCCGGGCAACGTGCGGGAGCTCGAGAACGTCATCCAGCGCGCGATGGTCATGGCCTCGGCCGGGGTCATCCTGCCAGAGCACCTGCCCATCGGGCCGGTGTCCGCGGCCGCCGCCGTCGCCGGCACCGATGCCTCGCTCGAGGAGATCATCGAGAAGAAGATGCACGAGTGCGTGCGCGGGCTGCGCGGGCACACCTCCGCCAATCTCCACGGCCTCATGGTCGGCCTCGTCGAGAAGCCGTTGCTCCGGGCCGTCATGCGCGAGACCAAGGGCAACCAGGTCCGCGCCGCCCAGCTCCTCGGCATCAACCGCAATACCCTGCGAAAGAAGCTCAAGGAACACGGGATCGACCCCGGCGGGGTCTAGAACGCGGGCCGACTCGCGCCGGGGTCACCACCGCGTCAGTGATTGATCCTCGTGATCTTCGAGCCCTGGATTCCGATCCCGCCCATCAGTCCCCTCTGGTCGAAGACGAAGGCGTAGATGTCGCTCTGGATCGTGCTTGTCGTGAGATTCCTGGCGACCCCGGTGTCGACGACGACGATGCTCGGGCCCACGCCGACCTCCCAGCCGCCGCTCTTGTCAAGATAGTTGCAGCGCCGAGTCCGTCATCAGGAACATCGCGTACCCGAACGCCTGCACGCCCGCCTGGAAGCCGTACGAGGCGGCGACGCTCCGGTAGTTGGCGACCTTCCGGCCGCCCCGGAACAGCGTGCCTTCTCCGAACTGCGCGCCGAAGAGGAACCCGGCCTTCACGATGTTCGGGAACACGAGGATGCCCGCGGCCTTCTCGCCCAGCACTCGTGCCGCGGGCGAGCCCTCATACAACGAGCGCAACGCCGCCGCCGCGTCGTCGTCGAGCTCGTCCGCCCAGGCCGGCCGGACCGCGGCCGAGTGCATGAACACGGTGATGGCCAGCACCAGGATGAGCGCAATACCAATGACCCGTGCGTGCTTCAGCATGTCTCTTCCTCCGTCGGTTGATTGTTTTCCCTTCAGTGTTTCCTTGTCGAGCTGCCTATCTCACCAGTTCGATCTCGCTCGGACGCCAGGTCTTGTCGAAGAACGACTCCTCCGGGCTGTAGAGGCGCAGAAGCGTGAACCAGCCCTTGCCGGGCATGGTCTGAATCCAGTTGCCATCCTTGGCGTCGGCCGGCTTGGATGGGCCGAAATAAATGGTCGTGGAGCCGTCCGCGTTCGCCACGGCAGCCGGTGACGGGTACGTCTGGCTTCCTGCGCGCGGGTAGCGCTGCGGCGTCTGGAGCATGGAGCGGGTCTGGTTGTCGTACACGGTGAACGACCAGAACTTGGCCGCGGGAATCTTCGGCGGCAGGGTCACCTGGTACGTCTTGCCGCCATCGAAGGGATTCTTGTCGGCATCCGTGAAGCCCATGAGGTACTGCGAGCCGACGTTGGGAATCCGCATGATCATGCCCGGCGAGTCCATCGTGTAGGCGTAGTAGAACGCCGTCCGGGAGTCGAGGGTTCGCGCGCCGGTCGGCGGGAACGGTTTGAATGCCCTCCTTGGTGATCATCGGGTGGCGGCGTCTCGAAGTTGTAACCACCCTGCCACAGCATGTTGGCCCACATCGAACCCGGGTAGTAAGCCCAGCCGGGATATTCGGCGGCACGCCAGTTCAGCGCCCGTCCGGCGGCGTTGCCCACGGCTGCCGCGTCGGTGAGAATCTTGCGCATCCGGGCGTCCGGATTGAAAGGCTTGCCCTTCACGATGCCAATGGCCGCCAGTTGGCCCGACAGCTCCGGACTGAAAGAGGTGGCCGGCTCCAGCTGCACCAGCTTGTTGACCATCTCGAAATAGGAGAAGTCGTTCGGGGGAATGGTGTTGAACGACTTTCCGCTCCCCTCGACGAACTTCGTCGGCGGTACGGGTGGGTTGACCTCCAGCCTGACGTTGCCCTCCAGAGCCGTGGCAATGCTGGTGCCGAAACCTCCCGGCGTGTACGGATAGATCTTCAGCGACTTCTTGATCGAGGCGACCGCCGGCTTGGGATCGTTGTTGTCCATGAAGGCGCGAACGGCGTAGAGAACGTGCATGGTCTTCGATCGGCCAACATGGAAACCGCTATCCGGAAGCGGGCCGCCATAACCTGGCGGCACGATCAGATACTTGCCTCCTTCGCCTCGGTCGGGGCCGGGAAAGCCAATGTCGATGATCCAGCCGAACCACATGTCATTGAGCGTGCCGAGCGCCAGCGGCGGCACCTCGACCACCAACGGGCCCTTCGTCAGGTCGAGGGTCGCGACCGTATAGATGGTATCGGCGTTGGCGGTGAGGAACAGCGAGTTCGAGTCCATCAGATCGGAGAAGATGACGATCGTGTTGTCGTCAGCCCCGATGCTATGAAAGCCCTCGCGAATCGCATACGCCGACGCACCCGAGAAGCTGTTCATGAACGCGTCGACACCGCGCACGAAGTCCAGGCTGTCGTACACCTTCCGGACGGTTTCCGCGCTCGGCGCGCCGTCCTTGAACTCCAGCGTGCCGATACCCGTCTGAACCTTGTCCGGGGTCGTGATCGCGGGCGGAATCTTCGGTGTGGTTTGGGCGTGGACGGTTGTGAGCACGAGTACGGTGGCGAGCACGGCGGCGAGGGCGGCTTTTGTCCTCATGGTTGTGTCCTTTCGGTCGTTATTTCTCTCTTCGCCTGCTGCAACCGCGGCGCGGTCCGCTTAGACCGTGTCGGCGTTGGCCGTGAGGAAGAGCGACTTCGAATCCATCAGCTCGGGGAAAATGACGACCGAGTTGTCCGTTGCGCCGATGCTGAGAAAGCCCTGACGGATCGCATACGCGGATGCGCCCCGGAAACTATTGAGGAACGCCCACGCCGCGGATGAAAGTCCATGGTGTGGTACATCTCCTGGACGGGTTTCACGGTCGGCGCTCCGTCCTTGAGATCAAGCGTGCCGAGCTGGGTCTGGACCCGGTCCGGCGTGGTGATCTCCGGGAGGATTCCGGGGCCGTCTGCGGCGGCCATACCAGACCACCGCCAGCACGGCACACGGCGTCACGACGGACAGGGGTCCGGGCATCGGGTCATTGGTAGGTCTCCTCTCCTGGACCGCGATAGCTTTATTCGAGCGCGGTCGGCTTTGCAGCGCAGGTCGGGCCCTTCAGACCCGGAGCGTCGGAGAATTGTCACAGCGTCAGGGTCTTCAAGACTATGGGACCTAGGTCCTACTCCCCGCGGGTGCCACCGGATCGGGAAGCAGGCCAGCGGCCGGCTTGCGGGTCCGATCCGCTCCCTGCGCCCGCGTATTTCCCGCGACGATTGCGCCCTGGGTTATATTCTTGACAAAATCGAGTGACAATGAGAGATATAGGAGTGAGACAGCGATAGACATGGCCGGGCTCACGATTCCCGTTGACGAGCAGCGCTGCCCCACGTGCCGGACGAAGATCGTGGTCCCGAGCGAGGAGGGGCTGGTGATCAAGAACGCCATCCTGCGAGTCAACGCGGCGAGCGGTCAGGCCAGCGCCAAATGCCCTCGATGTAAAACCTGGGTGGACGTCCCGCTGACGTATCGCGTGTAGCCGGTTCCACGACAAGGCGAAAGTCGTTCCAAGACAGAAAGCCGAGTGGCCGGGCCGGATCTACGGTCCCGGCCCTCGGCTTCTTCCATCCGAGGAGAAGACGATGAGCGACCAGGTGCTGCTCCCGGTATTTCTGAAGCTCGAAGGTCGGAGGGTCCTGCTGGTGGGCGGCGGCGGCGTGGCCGCGGCCAGGCTCGGTGAGCTGACCCGGGCGGGCGCCTACGTCACGGTCGTGGCGCCGGAGATCGGGCCCGCCCTCCTGTCGTTTGGCGGGGTGATCGTGTTGCAGCGCGAGTTCGCGCCGAGCGATCTCGACGGCGCCTGGTTCGCCGTCGCCGCCGCGACGCCCGAGGTGAATCGCCAGGTCGCGGCCGCCGCGGAGGAGCGCCGCGTCTTCGTGAACGCGGTCGACGATGCGGAGCGCGCCAGCGCCTACATGGGGGCGTCTTCCGCAGAGGCGGCGTGACGATCGCCGTCTCCACGGAGGGGCGCGCGCCGGCCCTCGCCGGGCTCCTTCGCGAGGCGCTCGAGGCCGCCGTCCCCGAGGACGTCGAGGCATGGGTGGACGTCGCGCGCCGGCTCCGCCAGGAGCAGCGGGCCACGGGCGTGCCGATGGCCGATCGGCGGCCGCTGCTCCTGCGCGCGCTGAACCGGCTCTATGCGGAGCGCGGCGTCGAGGTGGAGGCCGGCGCTATGAGCGGGTTCGTCTCGCTCGTCGGCGCGGGTCCGGGCGATCCCGAATTGCTCACGCTGAAGGCCGCCCGCCGGTTGGCGGAGGCCGACCTGGTGCTCTACGACGCGCTCGTCTCACCGGAGATCCTCGACCTCACCTCCGGCGCGCAGCGCTTTTCCGTCGGCAAGCGAGCCGGGCGGCCATCGATCGCGCAGGAGACGATCCACCGGCTGATGATCCGCGGAGCAACGCGAGGTAAGCGCGTTGTCCGCCTCAAGTGCGGCGATCCCTTCGTGCTGGGACGCGGCGGGGAAGAGGCGCTCGCCCTCGCCGCGGCCGGGATTGCCTTCGAGGTCGTGCCCGGCCTGACGACGGCGGTGAGCGCGCCCGCCCTGTCGGGGATCCCCGTCACGCATCGCGGCCTCGCCTCGGGCTTCGCCGTGGTGTCGGGACATGCCGAGGCGGCCTATCGCCCCGTCCTGGACTCGGTGGCGCCGGGATCGCTGACGCTCGTGATCCTCATGGGCCTGGCTTCGCGCGCGGCCATCGCGAGGCTCCTGATCTCGCGGGGCTGGTTCGCCGCCACCCCGGCGGCCATCTGCCTGGCCGCGGGCACCGACCGGGCGCTGACGTGGATCGGCGCGCTCGACGCGCTTGGCACAGCACCCTGTCGAGAACACATCCCGATGCGCCGGGCACCATCGTGATCGGCGAAGTCGTCAAGGCCGGCGCGGCCATCGCGGCCGCGCTCTTCCCCCACCCCGCAGCGCTGGCCCAGAGCCAGGCCGTCTGAGGAGGATCCCATGGCTGCACTCGATGATCCCAAGACCCTCGGCCGGACACGGCTCTCCTTCGCGGACGCGGCGGAGATCGACGACTTCGTGAGCAACGCTCGAGCGCTTCGAGAGCGGCGAGCTCGGGCCGGATCAATGGCGCGCGTACCGGCTGGTGCGCGGCACCTACGGCCAGCGGCAGGCGGCCGACGCGCAGATGCTCCGCATCAAGATCCCGCAGGGCATCCTCGACGTGGCGCAGCTCAATGCCGTGGCGGATGCGGCGGAGCAGTGGTCGCGCGGCTTCGCCCACATCACGACGCGGCAGAATTTCCAGCTCCATTTCCTGAAGCTCCACGACGTCGAGCACGTCATGCGGCGCCTCGCCGAGGCCGGGCTGACGACGCGCGAGGCGTGCGGCAACTCGGTCCGCAATATCACGGCATGCCCCTATGCCGGCGTCGCCGCCGACGAGGCCTTCGACGTCACCCCGTATGCCGAGGCGCTCACCCGCTACCTGCTCCGGCACCCGCTGAGCTCGACCCTGCCGCGGAAGTTCAAGATCGCCTTCGAGGGCTGCCCCGACGATCATGCGGTGACGGCCATCAACGACATCGGCTGGCGGGCCCGGGTGGAGATCGTCGACGGCGTGCCCGTGCGTGGCTTCCGCGTGACCGTCGGGGGCGGCACGTCGACCTTTGCGAAGTCCGGCGACGAGCTGTACGACTTCCTGCCCGCGGGGAGATGCTCGAGGTCGCGGAGGCCATCCTTCGCGTCTTCCACCGGCTCGGGGACTACAAGCACAAGCAGAAGAACCGGATGAAGTTCCTCATCCGCTCGCTCGGCTTTGCCGTGTGGCGGGCCGAGTTCGAGAAGGCGCTCGCCCTCGTCCGGGACGAAGGCGGCGTGCCCTTGTCCCTCGACGCCGAGCGCCCGCCGATCGAGACCGCGCCCGACTGGTCCCGTCCGGTGCCGCCGTCCGTCGCCGAGTCGGCGAGGCGCGCCGCCTCTGCGGAGGTGCGCGGCCCCGGCATCGTCCCCGCGGTCGGCACCCCATTGCCCGTGCTGAGCGGCGGCTTCCTCGAATGGCAGGCGACGAATGTCCGGCGCCAGAAGCAGGACGGGTACGCGCTCGTCACCGTGACCGTCCCCCTCGGCGATCTCACCGGCGCCCAGCTTCGCGTGATCGCGGACCTCGCCCTCGCCTACGGCGACGGCACGGTGCGGGTCACGGCGGACCAGGACCTGCTCTTTCGCTGGGTGCGCGCCGGTGACGTGCCGGAGCTGTATCGCCGGCTCGCCGCCGTGAGGCTCGGCCTCGGCGGCGCGGGCTCGCTCGCCGACGTCACGAGCTGCCCGGGAGCCGAGGCGTGCCGGTTGGCCGTCACGCAGTCGCGCGGCCTCGGCAAGCTCCTCGGCGATCATCTGCGCGAGCGGCCCGACCTCGTCGCCGCCGTCCCCGGCCTCGACATCAAGATCAGCGGGTGCCCCAATGGCTGCGGCCAGCACCACATCGCCGGGCTCGGCTTCCAGGGCAGCGTCCGCAAGGTCGGCGACAAGGCGGTGCCGCAGTACTTCGTGATGCTCGGCGGCGGCGTGGACGGCGGCCGCGCCTCGTTCGGCCGGATCGCCGCGAAGGTGCCCGGCCCGCCGCATCCCCGAGGCGGTCGACCGGCTGGTCGCCCTCTACACGGCAGAAGGAGGGCCGGGGAAACTGCGCGGTCGTTCTTCCGCCGCCTGGAGGTCCCGCGGGTGAAGGCGCTGCTCGCCGACCTCGAGGCGCTGTCGCCGGAGACGGCGACGCCCGCCGACTTCATCGACCTCGGCGAAGAGGCGGAGTTCGTGGTCGAGACGCAGGAAGGGGAGTGCGTGGCCTGAGCCGGCGGCTCTCTTGCATGGACCGGCTCCCTGCGCGACTAGGAACTCTCGGAGAAACTCAGCTAGGAGCCTGTCGGAGAAATGCCGCTCCAGGAGCCTGTCAGGGGAACCCAGCTAGAGCGATGAGAAGGGTCCAGCTGCGGGCGGCGCCCGAAGGCAGCCGGCGAGGCGTACGTTCTGTACGTTGAGCCGGCTGTCGAGGGCGCCAACGCAGCAGATGGGCCCTTCTCATCGCTCTAGCCCATCAGCATGCGATCCGACAGATAGCGCTCGCCGCCGTCCGGGATGACGGTCACGACGAGGCCGCGCTCGAGGCTGGCCGCGATGCTGATGGCGGCCACGAGCGCGGCGGCGCCCGAGACGCCGACGAAGAGCCCCTCCTCGCGCGCGACCCGATGCACCATGTCCCACGCCGCCTCGGTCTCGACCCGCACGTCCTCGTCGGCCAGCGCCGGATCGTAGATGCCCGGGACGATGGCCGTCTCCATGTGCTTGAGCCCCTCGAGGCCGTGCAGCGGCGCGTCGGGCTGCACGGAGATCAGCCGGATGTCGGGTCGCGCTTCGCGCAGCCGCCTGCCCGTTCCCACGAAGGTCCCGCTCGTGCCCAGTCCCGCGACGAAGTGGGTGATCGCCCCGCGGGTCTGCTCGAGGAGCTCGGGCCCGGTCGTCTCGTAGTGCGCGCGCCAGTTCGCCGGATTGTTGTACTGATCCGGGTAGAAGTAGCTGTCCCGGTCCTCGGCGTAGAGCTGCTGCGCCAGGCGGATCGCTCCGTCGGATCCCTCCAGGGGGCTGGTCCACAACACTTCGGCCCCGAAGACGTGGAGCAAGCGCTTTCGCTCCTCGGTGACGCTCGACGGGACGCAGAGCTTGACGGGATATCCGAGCGCCGCGCCGAGCATGGCGTACGCGATGCCCGTATTGCCGGACGTCGCGTCGAGCAAGGTCCGGCCGGGCCGGAGCGCCCCGTGTGGAGGCCGTCGAGGATCATGGAGGCGGCCGCACGGTCCTTCACGGATCCGCCGGGGTTCTTCGATTCGAGCTTGGCGTGGATCTCGACGCCCACATGCGGCTCGAGTCGGCCGAGCCGCACCAGTGGAGTATTGCCGATGAGCGACCAGACGGCCGCCCGCGGTGTCTCCCGTATGGCATCGGACTGTCGCATGACGACGGGCTCCTTCATTGGCGATCGATCACGGCACAAAAAGGCCCGAGAGGCGATGCCCTCGAGCCTGGATCTCCTGGCGTCGCGCGAGGTGTCAGACCATCGTCTCGGCTTCACGCCACGGCACCAGGACCCCGAGGGGCCCAGGCGCCCGACGACACGCGCAGATCGCTCGGTTGATACGCACGCTCCGAGTGTGCCGCACCGCATGGAGCCCGTCAATCGGATCACGGGTGATGCTCGACGTACTCGACGAGCGCGCCGTCCGGGGGGCGCACGCGCATGTTGGATCCGGTGGGCACCCGCTCGGGCAGCTCGACGATGTCGGCGGCGAGGGCGGCCAGCGCGTGCTGCCACTCGGCGAGCGAGTCGACCATGACCGTCATCAGCTTGGACTTCATGTGGGCAATGCTACTTTGTCGATCGACAAAGTCAATTACTTGACATGCTCCGGCCTGTCGGGCGACTGAACGCCCAGGGAGGGGCGTCACGCGCGGGCCTTGTGCCACGCGCAGATCTCCTCGCCGGTCGTGAGCCAGACGCCCTTGTGCTTCTGATGTAGTCGTACACCGCCTCGAAGTACTTGATCCGGTGCGGGACGCCGGAGATGTACGGGTGCACCGCGAGCGCCATCACGCGCGGGTTCACCGCGCCCTCGGCGTAGAGGCGGTCGAACTGGTCCTTGCAGCGCGTGAGCCACTCCGCCGACGTGTGGTGCTGGATGACCATCATCGGGATGTCGTTGAGCTCGAGCGTGTACGGGCATCGAGACGAGGGCGCCCGCGGTCGTGCTTGATCTCGTAGGGTTGATCGTCGTTGACCCAGTCGGAGACGTACTCGATGCCCTCCTCGGCGAGGAGATCGAGCGTCTCCCATGTCTCGGTGAGGCCGGGCCCGAGCCAGCCCTTGGGCGCCTTGCCGGTGAAGTCACGCAGGAGCTGGATGGACTGCCGGATGGCCGCGCGCTGGTCGGGCAAGAGATGCATCGCGCCCTGCACGACGCCATGGGCCATGAATTCCCAGCCCGCGTCCAGCATCGCCCGCGCGACCGGCTCGTAGGACTGAACCACGTGCGCATTGATCGCCGTCGTGGCGCGGATCTTTCGCTTCGCGAGCGCGTCGAGCAGGCGCCAGAAGCCGACGCGCATCCCGTACTCGTGCCATGCCCAGTTCGGCACGTCGGGCACCGTGGCCACGCCCTGGGGCGCCGTCAGGTACTGGCGCGCCATGGCGCTGCTCGATGTCCCACTCCTCGACGTTGACGATGGTCCACACCGCGATCCGCGCGCCCTTGGGCAGGGTCCACGGACGGCGGTCCCGCATCGGCGAGTAGTCGAAGCGCTCACGCGGCAGTCTCATCGCATCCTCCATCGTTGGCACGAGCTCGGTCCGGAACCGGCGCCACTATACGGCATGGACCCGCGCTCCGGGGTCCATATCCATGGCGATGCGCTTCGCGATCGCCTGCACGGCCCGTGAGCCGGGGGCAGCTATTACACCGGACCGGAAGATCGTACACGGTCGAATCGTTCTTGCCGTGGCGCGATCGGACGCAAAGCGGCCTTCCCAGGTCGAGTGCTCCCGATGCGGCTCGCTTGGCACAGGCGATGCTCGGGACATTGGCGAGGACGTATCCATGATTGCCATCCCGACAATGCGTCTGGGTGCCGGTCCGCGCCGATGGCTTGTGGCGGCCTGCCTCGCGCTGGCGATGGCCGCGATCGCGACGGCGTTCGCCTGGCCGGTCGTCGTCCGCCATCTCGTCGTCTCGCGCCTCGGCGGCATCACGCACCGCACGGTGCGGGTCGATACCGTGAAGGTGAATCCCTTCACGGGCCATGCCGCCGTGACCGGGCTCCAGCTCTTCGAGGGCGATGACGAGGCGCTCTTCGTCGCCGTCGAGCGATTCGACGCGCGCGTGCGGCCGCTCGCGCTGCTGCGAGGGCACCTCTCGATCGCCGATGCCGTGCTGGAGGGCCCGACGGTCCGCATCGTGCGCCGCGCGGACGATTTCAATATCTCCGACCTCTTCCGCTCCGGACCAGGTGGTGTCTCGCTCGACGTCACGGTCGACCGCTTCGTCGTGACCAGAGGCACCGTGACGTTCGAGGATCGGGCGCTGCGCGAGCCCCGGACGTGGCGATCCGAGAGCATCGAGATCGAGGCGCGCAATCTCTCGACCCTCCGGGACGACGGCCGCGTGGTCGCGCGGTCCGTCACCGCGGGCGCCCCGGCGTCCCTCGAGCTGACGAAGGTGCGGCTCCGGCCCATCCATCTGGAAGCCGTCGCGAAGACGACGGGACTCGACCTCGGTCTCGCGCGCCTGTATTTTCCGCCCGACGCGGCGGTTGTCCTCGAGCAGGGGCGTGCAAGCTCGACGTTCGAGATGGTGCTCGACGCGCGGGAGGGCATTCGCGCCACGGCCACGGGGAGCTCGCGGACGTCGTACTGGTCCGGCCCGGCGAGCGCGAGCCGGCCGCGGTCCTGCCCAAGGCGGCACTGCAGCTCTCGGAGCTGGTGTACCGGGAGGACGCGCTGTCGATCGGGCGCCTGGAGTTCACCGGATCCGCGAGCGTTCGCGATCCCTCGGCGGGGCGCGGCGGGCGCTATCAGGTATCGACGCTCCGAGCGAGCATCGCCGACGTCACCTGGCCGGTCACCGCGCCGGGCCGCCTCGACGTCGAGAGCAGTGTGCCCGGCGGCGGGATGGTGCGGCTCACGGGCGCGCTTCGGCCGCCGCCCGCATCGAGCCAGTTGAGGCTCCGTGGCCAGGAGCGTGGACCTCGGCCCGTGGGCGAACCTCGTGCCGGTCAAGGCGCGAATCACGGGCATCGCCGAGGCGGATCTGCGCGTCGACGAGCCGCTGGCTCCGGGCGTGCCGAATCGCGTGCGGGGCTCCGTCGCGGTGAGCCGGATCGGCGTCGCAGACGGCCGGCGTGAGCTCGTCGGCGCCGAGCGGGCGGAGCTGTCCGATCTCGAGGTGCGCTGGCCTTCTCGGCTGTCCGCGCGCCGTCTCATGGTGCAGGGGCCGCGCGCGACGATCGAACGAAGCGCCGCGGGCGACCTTCCGCTGCGGGCGCTCTTCGCGCCGGCCGGTTCGGCGGCGCCCCCGTCCGCGGCGTCGGCATCCGACGGCATACGGACGCTCCGCGCCCGCGCAGCCGTCATCGCCGCCACCCCCTCCATGGCGCTGGCCATCGGCGAAATCCTGGTGAAGGACGGGCGGCTTGCCTGGCGCGACGAGGCGGTGACGCCCCGGGCCGCGCTCGACTTTGCCGGGATTGACGCCAGCATTGCCGGCGCCGGCTGGCCACTCGGCCGTCCCCTCGCCGTCAAGGCGACGGCGCGTCCGCTCGGCGGGGGACAGGTGCAGATCGCCGGGCGCGTCGGGGTCGAGCCCATCTCGGCCGACCTGCGGCGTGACCGTCTCGGACACGGAGATCGCGCCGTACCAGCCCTATGTGCCGGTGCCCGCCCGGATCGCCGGGCGCACGGATCTCGATGTCGCCGTCGTGCTCCCGTCATGGCCTGCCGAAAGGCCACGGTGCGGGGCCGCGCCGCTGTCTCGCGGCTCGATGTCCGCGATGGCGAGCGCTCGGTGGTGCGGGCGGAGCGCGTCTCGGCGTCGAGCCTCGACGTCGACTGGCCGCGGCGCACTGAGCGTCGGTGACCTCGCGATGCAGCGGCCGTGGGTGCTGATCGAGCGGGCCCGAGAGGGCATCCTGCCCCTGAGGGTCCTGCTGTCGCCGCGCGTCGGCACGACCGACGCCGCGCGCGCCCCGTCAACGGACGCGGGCTCGTCCGCGCCTGCGCGGCACCGCTCCGGGCAGCGTGCCCGTCACCATCGCCCGTCTCGTCGTCGAAGACGGGGGCGCCCGCATCGTCGACCAGCGCGTCGCTCCGCCGTTTGCCCTCGACATGCAGCGGCTCGTGGGCCAGGTCGAGGGCGTCTCCACCGATCCGGGCGCGAAGCCGGCGCAGCTCGACCTGAAGGGGCGCGTCGGCGAGACCTCGATCCTGGCGCTGCGCGGCACGATTGGCTCGTTCGGCGGCCCGCTCCGCGTGGACGTGGATGGTGACCTGCGGGGCTTTGCCATCCCGCGCACGAACTCCTACCTCGTGCAGCAGGTGGCGTGGGAGGCGCGTGAGGGCTGGCTCACCACGGCGATTCGCTGCCGCATCGACGGCGATGCGCTCGACGCGCGGACGGAGATCCAGGTGAGCCGGCTTCAGCTCGCGCGCGCCGGCGCGGGTGATCAGGCGCAGGCGCGGATCGGGCTGCCACTCGGCATGCTCGTCTCGCTCATGAAGGACGCGCGCGGCGACATCCGCGTGAACCTGCCGGTGCGACGGGCGGCTGAGCGACCCGCGCTTCGACTTCAGCGAGGCCATCTGGAGCACGATCCGGAACGTCGCCGTGAAGGCCATCGCGGCGCCCGTGAGCTGGATCGGCCGGGTGCAGTTCAGCGCCGATTCGCGCATCGAGCGCATCGACGTGGATCCGATTCCCTTCGCGTCCGGCCAGGCCACGCTCACACCCGAGGCGCGAGAGCAGCTCGCCCGCGTCGCGGCCTTTCTCGAGCAGACGCCCGACGTGAGGATGGCGCTCACCCCCATCGTGTCGTCCCGGGACCGCGCGGCGCTGGCGGAGGCCAGTGGGTCTGCGGCCCCGGACTTACCGGCTCTCGCGGCGCGCCGTCTCGAAGCCGTGCGCGACGGGATCAAGAAGGCCGGCGTCGATGCCGCACGGCTGAAGGAGGTCGCCGCATCGCCCGCACCGATCGAGGGTGAGGGGCAGGTCAAGCTCGACCTGATCGAGCCCGAGAATCCCGGTTCCCCGCACGCCCCAATCTCTTGAAGCGCATCCTGGGCGAGGCGCGCTCAGACACGCACGCGCCGCGGAACTGAGATGAGCGCGTCGACGTTCGCCGCAGACCCGGCTGCGCGCATCCCCGTCACGCGGGCCTGGCGACGGCTCCACGTCCTGGCCCTCATCGTCCTCGTCGCCATCGGGGGCGGCTGCGCGTCCCGGGATCCCTGGCAAGATGCCCGCATCGAGAGCGAGATCAAGGCGCGGCTCGTCGAGGAGAAGAGCGCGAACCTGACACGGCTCGGGGTCGTGAGCCGGCAGGCCGTCGTCCGCCTGACCGGCACCGTCTCTTCCGAAGAGCAGAAAGCCCTGGCGGAGCGCGTGGCGAAGAGCGTGGGTGGCGTGCGGCGCGTTGTGAATGGGCTGGAGGTCCGGCCCGCTCCCAGCTGAGCCTTACGGCTTCGCCGCGCGGAGCAGGACCAGGTTCTCCTCGACCGTGTCCTTGGCGGTGATGGCGCGCAGGACCACCTCGTCGACCGCGCCGCGCCAGCGGGCGAGCGCGGCGGGCACTGACGCGGGGTCGGGCACCCCGATGGCCGTCTCCACCGGCTTTACGCCCATGCGCTCGAAGTTGGCGGCGTAGGCCGGGATCGCCCCGTACCGGTCGCCCTCCTCGGCGAGCTTGGCGCGTCCGGCCTCGCCGATGGCGAGCCGCACGTAGGCGAAAATCTTCGGGGCCGGCCGTTTTGCCGCCGCCGCGCCCGCGCGCACCAGATCGGCCGAGGCCCGGGCGTGTTCGGGCGTGAGCCAGTTGAGGAGCACGCCATCGGCGATCTCGCCCGCGAGCCGGCACATCTTCGGCCCGAGCGCGGCGACGATCAGCCGCGTCGCGAGCTGCGCGCGGAGCGCGGCGACCCCGTCGCGCACGCGCTTCAGCGCCTCGGGGTTCGGGCTGCCGACGCCGAGCAGGAGGCGGTCGAGGGGCAGGGCATGGCGCTTGACGCCCTCGACGATGCTTTCCGGCCCGCGCGTGTTGAGCGGGATCACGCCGATGCCGAGGTCGATGCGCCGGGTGTCGCCCGCCGCATGGGCGAGCGCGCCCAGCCCGTCCATCGACCCGGGGTGGTTCACCCAGAAGGAGCTGTACCCAAGCGCTTCCGCTTCCCGCGCCGTTGCGCGGATGATCTCGGGCGCGACGCCCGCGTACAATGCGAACCCGTGTCCCATCGCCGCCTCCTCACGAGGATTGCCGTCCAGCGGCAACCCTCACCACGAAGCGGGGACGCCATGACGTCGACGCAGGCAAATGCCAACCGCGTGGCGGGCGCGGGCGCCGCCCTCGTGGTCACGTCCGGCCAGATCGTCCTCGCCGACATCACCACGCCCGCACGCGCGGCCGCGTCATGGCGATCTATCAGGGCGCGTCCAGTTCCGCCGGGTTTCGCGGAAAGTGTGCGCCACACGGCCCCGCCTACCTGCTGGACCTGTCCGTGTAGGAATTCCCGCGCCGTGTAGGAAGTTCGCGTAGCCGCCCGTGCGCCGCCGCCTCGATGCGCTAACCCATTATCGCCGTGGCGTTCATGGGCTCGGCCCCTCGCGCCCCGTTGGCACGTGCGTTGCTCGTTTTCAGATCGGCGATCACACGATGCCGATACGAGGCCGACTCCACGTCGTTGCCGCCGCCGTCCTGTGCGTGCTGCTCGGGGGCTGCTCGTTGACGAGCGGGCTCCTCCCCACTCAGCCCCCGGCGTCACGCAGCAGCTCGTGATCCGGTCCCTCGAGCGCGGACTCGCGGGGCTCTACCTTCACCGATTCGAAGGGCGCGGCGTCGAGGTGGAAGGTCTTCGCCCAGGCGAGCAACGAGGCTTTCGTGAAGGAGTTCGTGGTGTCCTGGCTCAAGGCCCAGGGCGTTCGGACGGTGTCGAAGGACCCGGATCTGCAGCTGAAGGTCTTCGCGACCGTGCTGGGGACGGATCGCGGCGAGACTCTGATCGGGATCCCCTCGTTCCAGGTGCCCATCGTGAACGTGCCGTTCCCGGAGATTGCAATCTTCAAATGGACGCGCCATCGGGGCCAGACGGAGCTGCAAGTCTTCGCCTTCGACGGCAAGACCGAGAACTTTGTCGATCGGCTCCCGCCGGGTATCGGTCACGCGAAGTCCGACGACTTCACGGTCCTGATCTTCATCGGGTTCTCGTCGAGCGACCTCGACAAGCGCATGCCGTAACAGGTTGCAGAAATAATCTGAGGCTGCTTTCAGCGGCCTCAGACGCGCTCGAGGATGGTGAGGCCGCGTCCCCGGTCGATCAGGTAGATCAGTCCGCGGTCGTCGACGAAGACGTCATTGCTCGACACGCGCGAGCATCCCTGGGGCACGTCGGGGAGGTAGTGTGCCACCTCGCGCGGTGCGTGCGGATCGGCGATGTCGACGATGCGCAGCCCGTACGCGAACCAGGCCACTGGAACCTCCGTCGCCGTGATCGTCTCGGTGGGCTGATGGCAGCCGGTGAACTCGGGCTGCGGCGTGCCATCCACGCCCTCCACCTGGAAGCTCGCGAACGGCACCGGCCGCCGCTCGTCCGAGATGTCGACCAGCCAGAGGAAGGACGGCGGCCCCGGCTCGAGCTTGGCCACGTCCTCGTCGGCCACGAGCAGCACGCGGCGCCCGCGGAGCGGGAAGGGGACGGGGATCGCGGTGTGGGTCGGTGTGATGAAGGGTGGACTCCAGTCGAGGCCCGAGACGAACGTCGGCTTCGACATGTCCGCGATGTCGAGGATCACGAAGCCCCCGTGCCAGTAGCTGACGTAGAGGCGGTCGCCGGACCGGATCGGGTGATGGCAGCGGTGGTGGCGCCCCGGCCACGATGGGGTCTCGCCGCCCGCCGTCCATTGCCCGGGCATCCACCAGCGCCCGACTTCCCGCGGCTTCGCGGGATCGGCCAGGTCGAGGATCATCACGATATTGCCGACGTAGCCGTCCATCTCGGGGAGATGTAGGCGTAGCGCCCGTCGAAGGTGAAGCGGTGGACGCCGGCGCCGCCCGAGCGCCAGAACGTGATCTCGCGCGGCCGGGACGGATCGGAGACGTCGTGGATGCCGAGCCCGCCCGTCACCCCGGCCTCCGGCTTATGCGCGGGATGCGCCTCGCGGTTGACGAGCATCAGGCCATTGGCCGCGCGCACCTTGTGGGAATGCGTTCCCGGCGGGACCTCGATCCCGGCGAGGCGCCGCGGCGACTTCGGATCGCTCACGTCGACCAGCGTCGTGCCGTCCGGTCCCTTCATGTGCGCGATGTATGCGACACGCCCGTCGACGACCACCTGGCCGCCGCCGGGACAATCGAAGTAGCCGACCTGTCTCAGCCCTCGCGCGCTTGCACCATTGCTCGCCATATCTGTCTCCTCGAAAGGCCGCGTCCTGCCAGGGTGCGGGGCATATTAGCCGCTACCTCCAGCGTCTGCAACGCGCGGTTGTCCGCTTTTCGAGGCGGCCCAGGTAAGGCCATGGGCGGAGGCGGAAGAAAGGCTACCCCAGAATCCGGTAGAGGTCGATCGTGTCGGACATGTTCTTCAGTCGCTCCCGGCCGAGTCTCCCGAGCTGGTAGCGGCCGCCCAGCCGGCTCACCGTCTCCGGTCCGGCAATGATCTGGCCTTCGCCGGCGACTCCGGCGAGCCGTGCGGCCAGGTTCGTCACCGGCCCGCTGGCGGTGAAGGTCCAGCGGGCGCCGCTCGGCCCCTCGAAGCGCGTCGAGCCGACCAGGGCGGGGCCCGAGTTGATCCCGATGTGAATGCCCAGCGGCTCGGCGCCGTGCTTGTCGTTGAGCGTGTCGGTGGCGGCCAGCAGCACGAGGGCAGTGTCGACCGTCCTCCGAGCGTGCACCGGCGGATCGGCGTCCTCGAAGATCGCCATGAAGCCGTCGCCGGCCGTTTCGTTGATGTCGCCGCCCGCCTCGTGGATTCGCTCGAGAAACGTCGAGAAGTAAGTCTCCACCAGCGCGTTGAGGACCTGGGGCTCGAGTCGCTCGCTCAAGCGTGTGTAGCCGCTGATATCGAGGAAGAGGACGGAGACGTCGCGCTCTCGCTTGGCCAGCTCCGGCGCCTCCGGGTTCGCGACGACGAGGCGCTTCGACCGCCTCCGGGACGAACTTGGCGAAGTGATCCTTGATCCGGTGGAGCTCGCTGAGTTGCTGGTCGACGGCGTGCTTGAGCTTCAACGAGGTCTGGATCCGGGCGAACAGCTCCCGCGGGTTGACGGGCTTGGTGAGGAAATCGTCGGCGCCGGCCTCGATCCCCTTGATCCGGTCCTCGATGCCGTCGAGGGCGGTCATGATCACGATGGGGATCAGCCGGGTCTCGTCCCGGCTCTTGAGGATGCGGCAGGTCGTGAAGCCGTCCATCACCGGCATCATCACGTCGAGCAGGATCAGGTCGGGCGGTTCGGCGGCGATTCGGTCCAGCGCCTCTTTCCCGTTGCCCGCACTGAGGGTCTGGTAGCCCAGGTCCTCCAGTTCCTGCTCGAGGTAGTCCACGTTGAACGGCTCGTCGTCGACGATCAGGATCTTGGAAGGAGCCATTGCCGTGACGGTCCTCGCGCCGTCGCCTAGCTTCGACCGAGGAGCTTTGCGAGCTTCTGGAACAGCAGGTCTTCGTCGAGCGGCTTCGACAGGTAGTCGTCGCAGCCGCTCTGTCGCGCCCGGTCTTCGTCCCCTTCATGGCGTGCGCTGACAGCGCGATGATGGGGATGCCCTGGAGCGCCTCGTTCGCCTTGATGCGGCGGGTCGCCTCCCACCCGTCGATGACTGGCAGCGAGAGATCCATCAGGATCAGGTCGGGGCGCTCTCGTTCGGCCACCTCGATCCCTTCGGCCCCGTTGGTCGCGGTGAGGATCTCGTACTCGTCCTCGAGGAGCTGCACGATCAGGTCCCGGTTGAACTCCACGTCCTCCACCACGAGGATGCGCTTCATGCGTCGGGCCTCGGCGCCGGGCCGCGGTAGGATCCGAGCGCGCCCCGCAGCTCCTGGATGAATGCGCTCCGGTCGAGCCCCATCTTCTGGACGACCTTGACGACACTCTGCTCGAGCGTGGCCTGCTCGGCGGCGGTGAGCGTCTTCGCGGTCAGCACGATGATCGGAATGAGCCGGTACTGGGGGTCTTGCTCGAGGTGCTCGATGACCGCGAAGCCGTCCATGCTTCGGCATCAGCAGGTCGAGCAGGATCACGTCCGGGCGCCGCCGCGCGACGGCGTCCAGCGCCTCCTGGCCGTCGGCCGCCGCCATGATCTCGTAGGGATCGTCTTCCAGTAGCTGCCGCACGAGATCGACCACGTGGGGATCGTCGTCCACGACGAGCACGCGGCCCTCACGGGGCGAGATGCGCGCGAGCGCGGCCGCGATCGCGTCCCGGTCGAAGGGCTTCAGGAGGTAGTCGAAAGCGCCGAGACGATAGCCGAGGTCCTTGTTGTCCACGATCGACACGACGATGATGGGGATGTTCTTCGTGGCGGGGTCCGCCTTCAGCTCGTGGAGGACCTCCCAGCCGTCCTTGTGGGGCATCATGATGTCGAGCGTGATGGCGAACGGCCGCAACTCCCGCGCCTTGTGCAGGCCCTCGGCTCCGCTTGAGCGCGCCGACGACGCGGTATCCAGCCTCGGCCAGGTTCTCACGGAGGAGGTAGATGACATCGGGGTCGTCGTCGATGGCCAGCACCACTTTCCCGTTCTCGGGCCGACTGCCCCGCTCCTCGGCGGCCGGCTCCGCGACGTTGCGCGCGGCAGGCGGGTGCATGCGCTGATACACGAGGGGAACCGCGAGCGTGAAGGTCGAGCCCGCGTCCACCGTACTCGTGCACCGTGATGTCGCCGCCCAGGAGCCGCGCGAAGTGGCGGCTGATGGAGAGGCCCAGGCCCGTGCCGCCGTACTTGCGTGTCGTGCTGCTGTCCACTTGACGGAACTCCTCGAAGATCAGCTCCAGCGCCTCCGGGGAATGCCGATGCCCGTGTCCGCGACGCTGATCGCGATGTGGCCGTCCTGCCGGCTGGCGGCGACCGTGACGGTCCCCGCGTCAGTGAACTTGACCGCGTTGCTCAGCAGGTTGATCAGGATCTGCTTCAGCTTGTCCTCGTCGGTCGTGAGCGACGGGAGGCCGGGGTCGATCGCCTTCACCAGCCGCAGCCGGTCGCTCTTGACCATGGGCTCGACCGTGCGGAGACACTCATCCACGACCGTCTCCAGACGCACGCTGACCGGCGAGACCTCCATGCGCCCGGCCTCGATCTTGGAGAGGTCGAGGATGTCGTTGATGAGCTCGAGGAGGTGGTCAGCGCTGATCAGGATCTTCTCGAGATTCTCGTATTGCCTGTCCGCCAGGACATCCTGGATCTGCGCATCACCAGGCGCGTGAAGCCGATGATCGCGTTGAGCGGGGTGCGGAGCTCGTGGGACATGTTGGCCAGGAACTCTGACTTGTGCTGGGAGGCCGCCTCGAGACGCTGGTTGGCCTCCTGCAGCTCCCGCGTTCGCGCCTCGACCTTGGCCTCCAGCTCCTCGGCATGCCGCCGGACCTGCTCGTAGAGTCGGGCGTTCTCGATGGCGATGGCCGCCTGGTCCGCCAGCGCGCTCAGGAGTTGGCGGTCATCCTCGCTGAACTGGTCGGCAGTCCGGCTCTGCACGAAGAGAACACCGCGCACGGTTCCCTGACCCTTCAGCGGTACGGCGACGAGGGATCGGACGCCGGCCTCCCGGACGGTTCCGAAGAACGGGCTGTCCCGGTACTCGCGCAGGTAATCGGTGACGACGACGGGCTCCGCGGTCATGACGACCCGGCCGCTCACGCCTTCGCCGGCCTTGAAGCGGAGCTGGGCGAGGGCCTCGGTGACCGAGCCGCTGCTGCTGTGCGCGCGCATCGAAAACGTGTCGCTGTCGCCCTGCCGGAGCGCCAGCAGGCAGTCGTCAGCCCGCAGCAGCTCGCGGGCGCGCTCAACGATCAGGCGCAGGGTCGGCTCGAGGGCAATCTGGGCGCTGATCTCCTGACCGATCTCGTAGAGCGTTCGTGTCTCGCCGGCCTTCCGCTGCAGCGCCGCTTCGTTCCGGTCGAGGCTTGTCGCCATCTCGTTGAAGGAGCTGGCCAGTCGTCCGATCTCGTCCTGCGAGTCGATGGCGACGGTGACGGAGCGTTGCCCGCCGGCGATCAGGTTAGCAGCCTGGGCCAGACGGCGGATCGGGTTGGTGAGCCGCCCCACGCGATTCACGATGAGAAACACCGCGATACCGAGACTGATCGCGGTGATGATCACGAACGTCCAGCCGATCACCGACGTGGTGCGCTGGAACTCCCGGATCGGATACGCGAAATCGAGGACGACCGAGCCCAGGACCGCCGCCGGGCGGTCGCCGGTGGCCGCCTGGTAGACCGGCATCGCATAGGTCATACGCGGGGCCACATGAGAGAGATAGACTTCGCCGGGACGGAGCTGCCTGACGGCCGCGAAGAACGGCGCATCCGCCGTCGACCCTCGCTCGGTCACGATCCGTCCTCGACGACTTTCGCGACCTCCTCTCCCCGCGGATCCACGAACCGCACCTGGGGGTACACCAACTCGATGCTGTTGCTGCGGTCGGCGAAGCGCTTGAACGAGCGCTCGAGCTCGCGTCGCGAGACCTCGGCCTCCTCGGTGAGCCCGTAGTTCTTGTTGTTGAAATACCCCGGGATGGCGGGGTTCTCGGCGAGCGTGCGGAGGTCGGTTTCCCGCTGGAGGAGATAGCGCGTGCTGATCTTCGCCGCCTCGCGGCTCGAGGTGACGAAGCCGACCGCGGCGAGGAGCAGCATCGGCACGACCATCAGGGGCAGGATGATCATCAGCATCTTGCTTTGGATGCTGGCGTCCCGCCAGAACCGCCGCGCCATGCCCATGCCGCCTTCATTATCGGCGCTCGCGCCTCATTTCTTGCTGTCTCCCTTGCGCAGCGACCAGTGCTGGTCCGTCAACGAGGTGTCGGCGAGCCTGGTCCACGTGGTCGCGTACGGCACGAGCCGGACCGCGCGGTTCACCGCGTAGAGCCGGATCGGGTTGTAGAGGAACAGGAGGTACGCTTGCTCGTGGGAGTGCCGGTCCATCTGGCGGAGCACGTCCTCCTGCTTGCCGGGATCGATGGTCGCGAGCGCCTGCTCGTAGAGCCGCCGGAGCTCGGGCCGCTCTGCGACCCAGTCGTCTGGTCCATCGATGGCGTACCACTGGTAGAGATCGAGCAACGGGGAGCCGAGGGCTTGGAAGGAGGCCGTCAGGGCGATGTCCCAGCTCTGCTTATCGGCCGGCTGGTCCAGGTGACTGAGCAGGGTCCGTTTCGAGTAGGCCGTCGAGTCGAGGATCTCCACCGTGGCCCTGAAACCGGACTGGTCCAGCATCCTGCCGATGACCGTGGCCTGGGCCTGTAGATTCTGCGGCGCGATCATGGTGATGGCCAGTGTCTGGGAGTGTCCGGACTCCTGAGCAGTTCCCGCGCCCGACCGGGATCGAACGGATACGGCGCGAGAGTCGGATCCTGGAGCCCGGGCACGAGGGCCGGGATGACCACACCGTTACCATTGGTCGCGTACTGGACCAGGTCGGCCCGGTTGATGGCGAAGTTCACCGCCCGGCGCACCCGCACGTCGTTCCACGGGCTCCCGGTCTTGAGCATGTTGAAGCGGCCGAACACGCTGGTCCTGGTTCCACGGTTCTTCACAACGGCGGCGAGGAGCTCTCGGCGACCCGGAGCGTTTCGAGGGGCGACAGCTCGGTGACGAGGTCGATCCGCCCTTCGCGCGACTTGACCAGCTCTACCGCCTCCTTCTGGCTGAGCGTGTTGTCGAAGACGATCCGCTTCACTTTGGCGGCGCGGCCCTTGTCCCAGTAGTTCGTATTGGCCTCCAGGACCACCAGGTTCGTGCGCTTGTCGGGCGTGGAGAACCCCTCGACCAGCTTGTAAGGGCCCGTGCCCCACGGGCCCGCCTGGTCGATGATTCACCAGTGTTTCTCGCCCCAGCCCGCCTTCCGGTAGAACTCTCGGCTGGCCATGTGCATCAAGCCGAGCTTGACCAGGGCTACGCCGTCTGGCTCCGGGAACCGGAAGCGGACCGTATTCCGGTCGACGATCTCGAGCTTCGACCCGGGCTTGAAGTTGAGCTGCACACCGGCGATGTGCGGCTGGGTATGCCGCGTGTTCTCTTCCCAGTTGAGCTTGACCACTTCGGCGTCGAACGTCTCGCCGTTCTGGAACTTCACGCCCCGACGGAGCTTGACCTCGAGCGTCCGGTCGTCGAGCCACTGCCACCCCGTCGCCAGCCGCGGCACCATCTTGCCGTCCGCGTCGAACTCGACGAGGTGCTCGAAGACCTGCCAAGTGATCCACGCCCAGTTGAGCGGATCGTTGTCGACGACGCGCAGCTCGCCGCGCGGGGCCGGGGCCTTTTGCGCGAGTGCGCTGTCGCTCGGGCCGACCGTGGCGAGCAGGAGGACGAGACTGCCGATGGCGAGCTGTCGCATGGCGATCCTCCGATCACTTCTTCTGGTTCGGGCGCCCGTTGCGTAGCGACCAGTGCTGGTCAGTGACTGAGGTCTCCGCCGGGATGAGACTGATGCTGACATGGGGCACGAACGTCACGGCCTTGTTGGCCGCCAAAGCGCCCGATAGGGTTGTACAGGAAGGAGGAAGGTTGACGCTGTATGCGCACGAGTTCCACCGCCTTGTTCGCCGCGTACAGAAGCGTGGGGCGTTCGTAGAGCCTGCGGAACTCCAGCTCCTTCACCGCCCCCAGGCTAGGCCCAGGGGGTTCGGGTGTCAATGGCAGGACCGCGACTGGCAGGGACTCGCGACCGATCAAATCCTGAAGACGATCGAGCAAAACGCCGAGGCGATTCGGCGATATCGGGTCAAGAGCCTCGTCGTCCAGAGGGATACGCGCGGTGGGCAGGTGCCTGGCGTCACGAGGCGTGCTCCTCGGCGCGGTGCGCGTAAGCGAAGCCGCCCGCGATGACGACGACGAGGGCGGCCTGCAGCAAGAGGCTCTGGAGGTTCGGATAGAGGCCGAGGAGCGGCAGGCTCGGGAAGTGCACCTCGTGAACGGCAATCCATCCTGCCGCCTGGAGCGCGGCCACGCCCTTGCCCGCGAGGATGACGGAGAGCAGCGCGAGCAGCGCGGCGCTGGCGCCGAAGAAGAGGCCGAAGGGCAGCCGCACGCTGCCGCGGACGATGAGCCAGCCGAGCAGCGAGGAGGGCTCCGGCCGCGGCGGCGAGCCCGGCAAGGAGAGGCACGCCCCCGCGCGGCCCGGCCTGGACGGCGAGCGCCTCGTAGAAGAGGACCGTCTCGAACGCCTCGCGGTACACGGCGAGGAAGGACACGAAGGCCAGCGCCCACAGCGTGCGGCCGGCGAGCGCGCCCTCGAGGCGCCGATCGAGGTAGGCCTGCCATTGCCGCGACTGGCTCTTGCCGTGCATCCAGAAGCCGACGTAGAGGAGGATGGCGGCCGCGACCAGCGCGCTCACGCCCTCCGTCACCTCGCGCGTGGCGCCGCTCATCGCGATCACATACGAGGCCACGAGCCACGTCAGTCCCCCGGCGATCAGCGCCAGGATCCAGCCGCCGTGCAGGTACGCGAGCGCATCGCGTCGGCCCGCCCGCACGAGCAGCGCGTAGATCGCGGCCACGACGAGGATGGCCTCGAGGCCCTCGCGCAGCAGGATGACGAAGGCGGAAAGGAAGGTGGCGCTCGCGGACAGCCTCGTCGAATCGAGCAAGCCGCGCGCCCGGTCGAGGAGGCCTTCGATCACCGCCGCCTGGGCTAGCACGTCGGGCAGGGGCGCATCCGCGCGCAGGAGCCCGCGATAGCGCATCATCTGCGTCTCGACCTCCCCGCGCAGGCCACGGTCCACCGCGTCGAGGCTGGCCTCGGCGAGCTCGAAGCCGTCGAGGTAGCTCGCCGCCGCCAGCTCCTGCGCGTCCCGCCCGCGCCCCTGCCGATAGGCCTTGACGCTCTCGCGCAAGAGAGCCGCGCTTCTGGCGATGGCCGAGCCGCCCTGCGGCACCAGGACGTCCGGATGCTGTCGCAGATACCCGAGGACTGTCGCCGCATCGGCGCCGTGCTGCGCGTGCACCTCGCGCGCGCTCTGCGTGACGATGCTCGCCAGATCCGGGAAGGCCTGCTTGCCCCGCGCCGCCTGCCAGAGCTCGGCGCCGCGCCGCGTGTCCCCGTCCGCCTGGCCGAGGTTGGCCACGTAGAAGGCGAGCGCCCAGCGCTGCTCATCGGTGAGCCCGCGAAAGCTCGTCATGCCCGTTCCGCCGACGCCGAGCGTGATGGTGCTGTAGAGGCTGTAGACGCTTCGCTGCGCCATGCGCTCGCCATCGTGGAAATTCGCGGGCGGAGGGTCGAGGCTCTTGCCCGCCGCCCCGTCGCCCTGCCCCTCGGCGCCGTGGCACAGCGCGCACTGCGCGGCGTAGAGCGCGCCCGCCTGCGCGAGATCGGGCGGCCGCTTGGGAGCCACCTCGACGCCATACGCCTTGATGATCGCCCACCGGAGCCGCGTCGCCAGCGCGGCCACATCATCCCCGGGCCGCTTGTCCTTCACCAGCGCGATCAGCCGATCGGCGTCGGTCGCGAGCGCCGCCCGCTCCGGCCGCGCCTCGAGCTGCCCGATCAGGCCCCGGGCCTGCACGACGAACTCCACCTGCTCGTCGTATTCCCCCTGGTTCAGGACCTTGCCGTCCTTGACCGCCCGCGGCGTAGTCGACTCCCACGTAGTCCAGCATGTGCAGGATGATCTGCGCCCGCTCGGCCGGCGAGGACGGCTGATCCCGGGGCGCGGTGGCTTGCTGGGCCTGGGCGCCCGCGCTAACGACCATCCACGCCACCGCGAGGGCGGCGAGCAGCGAGATTGGGACCATCCGGACGCGCGCGGTTGACGGATAGCTCATGGCTCGCCGTCGATTAGGTTCACCTAACTCAAAGGATATGTCAAACCATCATCTACCCCGGTGCCGACGAGGGGCCCGGCGGGCGGTGGACGGGCTACTCGTTCGCGGGCTGGCGGATGCGGCGCAGCGGGGCCTCGCGGAACGGATGACGCGCGAGGGCGTCCTCGTCGAGGTCGATGCCGAGCCCGGGCGCGGTCGGCAGGGCGATATGGCTCTGCTCGACGGCGAACGGTGGGCGGGCGATGGCGCGGCCGGCCTCTTCGAAGTTCACGAAGTATTCCGTGATCAGGAAATTGGGCATCGCGGCGGCGGCATGCAGCGTCGCCGCCAGGCCGAGCGTGGTGCTGTTGTAGTTGTGCGGTGAGACGGCGATGTGCGCGGCCTCGGCCATGGCGGCGATCTCACGCAGCTCCGAGGATGCCGCCGCAATTGCACACGTCCGGGTTCAGGATGTCGGCCGCGCGGCGGGCGATCACCTCGTGGAACTCGACCTTCGTGTACAGCTCCTCGCCCGTGACGACGGGCAGGGCGATGTGGCGCTTGGCCTCGATCAATCCGCCGAGATCGCGCGCCGACACGGGCTCCTCGAACCAGAAGGGCCGACAGGCCTCCATCCGCCGGGCTATGCTGATCGCATGCTGCGGGCTGAGGCGGCGGTGCACCTCAACCAGGATCTCCACGTCCGGTCCCACCGCGTCGCGCACGGCGCGGACGCGCGCGACGGCGAGGTCCTCGTCCCTGCGCTCGATGTACGCGCGCCAGGGGCCGGGGAAGGGTCGAACTTGAGCGCGGTGAAGCCGCGGGCGACCACGGCGCGCGCCGACTCCGCCACGATATCGGGCTCGCGGTCGCCCGCCCAGCCATTGGCGTAGACGCGGAGCTTCGTGCGAAACGCGCCGCCCAGCAGGTTGTAGACGGGTTGCCCGGTGGCCTTGCCCGCGATGTCCCACAGCGCCTGCTCGAGGCCGCTGATGGCGCAGTACAGCTCCATCGAGCCCCGCTTGCCGCCGAAGTCGGTATACGCCGTGTAGGTGAAGTGCTTGATGTCGAATGGGCTCCGACCGACGAGGTACCGTCCGAGTGAAGCGACGTGCGTCTCGATGGCGCGCTCGCGGTCGGGCTGCGTATAGCATTCGCCCCAGCCGTGCAGGCCATTGTCGGTCTCGACCTTCACGAAGAGCCAGTGCTTGTGCGAGCCGGGATCGACCAGGAACGTCCGGACGCGCTCGATCTTCACATCTTCTCCCGCCAGAGCGCGGCCAGCCGGTCGAGCGCGGCCCGGGGCAGGGGCCCCTTTTCCGCGGCGGCGGCGGCGTACTCGAGATGCTCGAACGTCGAGTAGCCGACGAGCACGGTCGTCATGCCCTCGTTCGTCAGCGCGAAGCGGATCCCCGCCTCGACGAGGCTGCCCGCGTGGCCCTCCCGCACCAGCACCTCGAGCCGGCGTGCGCGCTCGACGTCGGCGGCGTAGCTGGGGCCGGAGGCGATCGGATCGACGGACGGGATGCCGAGGGGATGGCGCGCCTCGACGCCGCTCAAGGCGCCCCCGGCGAGGACGCGGATGCCGATGGTGCCCATCCCCGCCGCGCGCGTCCGCGCGAGGAGCTCGCCGAAGTCGTGCGCCGGATATCCCGCCGGCAGCGGCATGCCCGCGCTCGGATTGAGCAGGTTGAAGCAGACCTGCGCCGTGTCGAGCACGCGCGCGTCGATCACGCGGTGGAGCGCCGGCGTGTCGCCGAGCGCCGTGATGCCGAAGAAGCGGATCTTGCCCTGGCGCCGGAGGCTGTCGAGGGCGGGCACCACCTGATCGAGCACCGCGGTCGCGTCGATGGTGCCGCGCTCGTCCGTCCGCGGAGATCAAGTTGTGGAGCTGGAGCAGGTCGACGCGCTCGAGGCCGAGGCGGCCGAGGCTCGCCTCGAGAGACGCCGTCACCGCCTGGGCGGCGCGGCCGCGCGCTCGTCCGGGATGCGCACCTTGGTGCCGACGACCACGTTCGGACGGAGGGTCTTGAGGACGCGGCCGAGGTTCTTCTCCGACTCGCCGTTGCCGTAGATGGGCGCGGTGTCGAAGTAGTTGATGCCGAGCGCGAGCGCCCGCGCCACCGCCCGCTCCTGGTCGGCGGCGGTGCCGCGCACCATGAGCCCGCCCACGGCGCCGCAGCCGAAGCCGAGCACCGCGACCTCGACGCCGGTCTTGCCGAGTATCCGTCTCTCCATGATTGGCTCCCTCGAGGTTGTCGGAATGGACGCGTCCTTGTAGCACGAGCCGCCGACCTTGTACAGCAGCGCGGCGGTGGTGGGTCAGTTTGTGGCACTGGCACTGGCGAAGCAAATTGCCCCAGTGCCGGCAATGCCTTGACAGGCTCGCCCCGGTGGTGGAGTGTACGGGATCGGAGGCCCGCCCCATGGCTCAGATCGTCGCGGCCGCGCTCGTCTCTCATGGTCCCCTCGTGACCGGCCGGCCGGAGGTGTCGAAGCCGGAGCAGCGCGAGCGGGTGCATGCCGGTGCCGGGCTGGGAGGGGTGAGGTGCTCGCCTATGAGCCCGTGGAGGAGTGGATCATCGGCTGCGGGACGGTGTGGGTGCATCCGTGATCCCGCAGATCTCGTACACGCTGAACAAGGTGCTGACCGCGGTCGCCCGCCAGCACGCGATCGAGGACGGGCTGAGCGACGCCGACATGGCCGGCTTTGAGCTGAGCCCAGCCGAGCGCACGGCCCTGAAAGACGGCGACATCACCGGCCTCGATCACCTCGGCGCCAATCCGTACCTGATCCGCCGGGTGTTCCGGGCCCGATAACCGCATCTGACTCTCGCATTCGATCTTCTCAAGGAGGAGCGCGTGGCCAAGTTCACGATCGCAACACCGGCAGGGCCGAGCTACGGGGTAGCGGGTGGAGCGTACGATCTCGAGAGGGAGGGCATGGGCTCGCTCGACGCGGAGATCCTCGAGATCCCCGCGGGCACGGAGGACGAGTTCGTCGCGGCGGCGCGCAACGCGGATGCGCTCTACGCCAAGGGCGCCCCATCACCAAGCGCATGATCGACGGGATGGAGCGGTGCAAGATCATCGCGCTCGGCAGCGTGGGCGTGGATTCGGTCGACGTGGCCGCGGCCACCGCGCGCGGCATCCCGGTGACCAATGTCCCCGACACCTTCATCGAGGAAGTGGCCGACCACGCGATGATGCTGATCCTTGCCACGTTCCGGCGGCTCGTCGTGCAGGACCGGATGGTGCGCGAGGGCCGGTGGAAGGAAGGGCGACCGCAGCTCCTGCAGATTCCGCGGCTCATGGGTCAGACGCTCGGCTTCATCGCCTTCGGTCACGTGGCGCGCGCCGTGGCCATGCGCGCGCGGGGCTTCGGCGTGCGGATGCTGGCCTATGACCCGTACATCGAGGAGCTGGTGATGAGCCCGTACGGCGTCGAGCCGGCGAGCCTGAGCGAGGTGCTGCAGCGGTCGGACATCGTCTCCATGCACGCGCCGGCCACCCCCGACGCCACTCGCATGATGACGGCGGAGCACTTCCGGCAGATGAAGCCGACCGCGCTGTTCATCAATACCGGACGCGGGCCGACGGTGGACGAGTCGGCGCTCGTCAAGGCGCTGCAGGAAGGGTGGATCGCGGGCGCCGGCCTCGACGTGCTGGAGCAGGAGCCGCCGGTGCCGGGCAACCCGCTCCTCGCGATGGACAACGTGATCCTGACCGCGCACGTGGCCTCGGCCTCCGCGCGCTTCGATCCGGCGCGGCGGCGGCGGGTGGGGCATGAGATCTCGCTGGTACTGAACGGGCGCTGGCCGCGGAGCTGCGTCAACCCCACGGTGCTCAACCAGGCCGGCCTGCACCGCTGGCAGCCGTTCTCGATGGAGCGCGGGCCGGGAGCCTAGCGCTGGTCGCGAGCAGAGCGATCCCGACAATCCCGCGCGGATCACCGGGGCGAAGGAATGCCTCGTGGTCCGCGCGTTTCCGTCGCCGGGAGGGCTGTCGTCCCCCGTCCTCGTCGTCGTCATTCCGAATCCAGCCTAGGAGTCGTTCATGGACCTCGTGCGCTACCCCGATCCTTCCGTCCAGGTGCTCGATGACAGCTTCGCCAAGTATCGCGTCTTCAATGGCGCCGTCGAGCGCCTCGCCACCGGGTTCCGGTGGGCGGAGGGGCCCGTGTGGTTCGGCGACGCGCGCTGTCTCTTGTGGAGCGACATCCCGAACAACCGGATCATGCGATGGGACGAGGAAACGGGCGCGGTCAGCGTGTTCCGCAAGCCGTCGAACTTCTCCAACGGCAATACGCGCGACCGCCAGGGCCGCCTCGTCACCTGCGAGCACGACAGCCGCCGCGTGACGCGCACGGAGTACGACGGGACCATCACGGTCGTGCTCGACCGCTTCGACGGCAAGCCGCTCAACTCGCCGAACGACGTCGTGGTCAAGTCGGACGACTCGATCTGGTTCACCGATCCACCGTTCGGCATCCTGAGCAACTACGAGGGCCACACGGCGCCCGTCGAGCTGCCCACCAACGTGTACCGCGTCGACGGCCGGACGGGCGCGGCCACGGTGGCGACGGGCGATGTCCCCGGCCCAATGGCCTGTGCTTTTCGCCCGACGAGCGGCGGCTCTACGTCGTGGTGAGCGGCGCCATCCCGCGCGAGATCCGCGTCTTCGACGTCTCCGCCGATGGGACCACGCTCGGAGGCGGCCGCGTCTTCGTCGACTGCGGGACGGGGATTCCCGACGGCTTCCGCTGCGACACGGACGGCAATCTCTGGTGCGGCTGGGGCGGCGGCGAGGGGCTGGACGGCGTGGCCGTCTTCAACCCGACCGGCAAGCTCATCGGCCGCATTCTCTTGCCCGAGCGCTGCGCCAACGTGTGCTTTGGAGGCGCCAAGCGCAATCGGCTCTTCATGGCAGGGAGTCAGTCGGTGTACGCGGTGTACGTCAACGCCCAGGGCGCGACGCTCTCCTGAGCGGGCGCGCGGGAGGATCCCCATGTACGAGGTCTACGCGCTCAAGTACGGTGAGCGGGACACGACGATGTGCCAGTTCTTCTACCGCGAGCACCGGCACGAGCCCCTGACGCTGCACTACTTCGTCTGGCTCATCATGGGCGGGCCGCATCCGTCCTGGTCGACACGGGGTTCCGCGACGACGACGCCCAGGCGCGCGGGATCAAGAACTACGTGAGCCCGGGGGAAGTCGTCGAGCGCGTCGGCGTCAAGGCGAGCGACGTGCCGCTCTGCCTCATCTCGCATCTCCACTACGATCACTGGGCCGGCCACACCCTGTTCCCGAACGCCCAGTTCTGGATCCAGAAGGACGAGGTGGCGTTCTGGACGGGCCGCCACGCCGGCACCCCGGCCTTCCGCGGGTCCGCCAATGTCCCCTCGCTCGCGAACCTCGTGACGCTCAACTATCAGAACCGCATCAAGATCATCGACGGCGCCCACGAGGTGCTGCCCGGCATCCGCGTCCACAAGGTGGGCGGCCACACCGCCGGCCTTCAGATCGTGAGCGTCGAGACCGCGCGCGGCCCGGTGATCCTCACGTCGGATGCCTCGCACTTCTACCACAATATCGAGAACCGCCAGCCCGTCCAGATCATCACGAGCCTCCCCGAGATGCTCGACGCCTTCGAGACCATCGACGAGCTCGCGGGCAAGGAGCGCCTCGTCGTCGCCGGCCACGACCCCGCGGTGGCCACGCGGTTCAAGGAAGAGAAGCCGGGGGTCGTCAAGATCGCCTGACGGCATCGCGGGCCCTGGCCGGGCTCGTCGAGCGTGGACTGGTCGGGCCGCGTCGCAAGGCTGGCCGTGGCCGTGCCGCCGTAGCGATCACGACCCGTCGAGCATGGACTTGTACGGGACCTTGTTCATGGTGTGCGTTCAGTACACCGTGATGATGCAGCGTCCGCCCGCCGGTGGCGGGTTCAACGACTCGAACTTGAACTGGTATTTGCTCCCGGAGTGCGTCGCCGTGAGGAAGCCGTTGCCACGGTAGCTGCATCCCGACCAGCCGACCGGCCGAACGGCTGGCGCTGGGAGGCGGATGCGGGCGGAGGAACGGCGCCAAGGAAATCTGTTTCCACGGGGCCGTGAGGCAGCGGATCCCAACGCGACTCCGCCCGTTCCGACGACAAACTGCATCGGCGCACCAGGATCCGACTTGGTGACCACTTGAAACAGGTGCCGGTCACCTGAGAACACCACCTTCACTCCCTTGCCGCCCGCGCCGCGCAGGCCGCCAGCATCATCACGCTCGAATCCGGAATGAAGGGTTGCTCATCGTCATCTCGATCAAGCGCGAACACCGGAACGTGTGTGGCCAGCCACACGTCGCGCCCGCCGCCCGCAGCGCTGGCAAAGCGATTCACATCCTTCACGACCTCGATCATTCGGGCGCACATCGCTTCGTCGGCGCCCCGACTGCAGTTGGACACGATGGTCGCTTCAGGGTTGGTTGCGTAGGCGAGCGAGCTGTCCGAGACGATGAGCCTCACGCGCAGGGAGAGATCGAGCGCGTAGGTGACGAGCTGTTCGTCCGCGATCGGACACGGCACCGCAGGCCCGGTGCCAAAGAATAGGTTGTACCCGCAGGCGCGTCGCCATGGCCGCAGTTCTCGTGATTGCCGCGGATCGGGATCACGGAGCCCTTTCGAGTAGGGGCCGCCCGGGTGCGAAGAAATACTCGTTCCATGCAGCCCAGTCGTCCTTTTTGACGTAGAGATAGTCCCCGACATGAATGGCGAGAGCCGGCCACTTGCTCGCTTGCGCCTTGCTGACGTCCGCGAACCGCCACTGGTTGTCTTTCGGGCCCGGTTCGCACTTCTGCCGCGCGTCGCGACGACAGCCGGTGTCTCCGGAAACGACGATCGGGGACGGCTCCGTCCCTTCGCGCCACGCGGGAGGCAGGAGTCATGAGCTTCCCGTCGTGGACGGCAAGCGACTCGGCCTTCGTGTCGAGGGGGCCTCGCAGACCGTGATGTCGGCAAATCCATCGATCCCGTTCTTCTTGCGCTCGGTCATTGCATGGACGGACGTTGTCCCTCCTTGAGTCTTCAGCTCGGACATGTGCCTTCCGGACTGGCCGCCCGGCCCGCCCACACCACGGCGCGCAGACTCAAAGCCGGCTCGCACTTCACCGACCGACGCGTGATGTCGGCCGCATCCCCGGCCTTCGGCGCGAGCCCAGCCACGCAATCCTGGTTCCCCGGCACGACCTGGATCACTGCGCCAGCACTTCCTGACTCGTCGGACCCGCGGCGCGGCGGCGGGCGGCGGGGGCGCGTGGCGTCGTGTGAATACATCGATGACAATGAATGCGAATGCGAACAACAGGCCTAGCGCTAGAGCGATCAACGGGATCGACTTCAACCAACCCATCTTGTATGCCTGCGCGGACTCCTTGTCGGTGACCTCGCACGGCGGTTGCAGTGCTCGCGCGGCCAGCTCGACGATCAGGGCGAGGGCGAGCAGCGCGACCGCGATCAGGATCAACCCGAGCGAAAGGGTGCTGAGGCGAACGGGCCCGCCGTACACCACCCAAAGCAACGCCGCGAGCGCCGCCAAGACGATCCAGAGCAGCGGATCCGACCTGCCGTTGTGACTGGAGCTCTGTGACGTGGACACGGGGCCTCCCTAGCTGTGAGGGTCTCATGCGATTGGTCCCGCCCGCAAGACGAGTGATGGGCGGCGGATGATCAGAGAGACTCCTCGAGCGCGGCATGGCCGGAGGGTCCCGGGATCACGTCAGATACGCAGACGCGGAGCGACCTCTTGCGCGTAGAGGCGAATCGAGTTGAGCACGCGATCGAGCGGGATTCGCCCGCCGACGTTCGACTCCATGATGAACCCCGACACGCCAAGCGCGTCACGCAGGTGGCGCAGTCGGTCGACGACCATGTCCGGGGTGCCGTAGGCCACCCGATCGCGCAGCACGTCGTCGTAGGTCAATTGGGAGAGGCGCTCCGCCCGTTCCGCGCGCTCTTCCGAACCGGTCGTCCCCGCCGCCCCGACCGACGAGGCAAAATTCTCGGCGAGCCGGCGATAGGACCGCATGGTGCTCTCTTCCGGCTCCGCGTGCGCCTGGGCCGCCGTGGCCGCGACGTAGACGGGAATGCGGAGATAGACGTTGCCGTCGCCCGCATGCCCGGCCTCCCGCAACGCCGCCCGGTACGCGTTGAGGTGCCCGGCGGCCTCGGGGATGTCGAAGCCGCGCAGTCCGGTCACCAGCGAGAAGCCCATGCGGCCGACCATCGGAAACGTGTCGTGGGTCGTGGCCGCCACCCAGATCGGTGGGTGCGGCTTCTGATAGGGCCGCGGCACCACGGTCAGATTGTCGAACGCGAAATACTTGCCCGTGTGCGAGAACCCCTCCTGCGTCCAGGCCTTGAGAATGACGTCGAGCGATTCCTGGAAGCGCTCGCGGCTCTCATCGTACCGAACGCCGTACCCCGAGTAGGCGCGCGGAAAGCCGCTGCGCCCGACGCCGAAGTCGAGGCGACCCTGGCTGATCTGGTCGACGGTGGCGGCCTCCTCGGCGGTGCGGATGGGGTGACACAGCGGTAGGACGCTGACCCCGGTGCCGATCCGGAGGCGGGTCGTGCGGGCGGCGATGGCCGCGGCCAGCACCAGCGGCACGGAGGCGATCGACGGGATGCCCGCACCCATGGGATCGGTCGGTCTCCTGTGCATGGCGAAGTGCCGCTCGGCCAGCCAGACGCCATCGAGCCCCTGGGTCTCCGCGATCTCGGCGATGGACATCGCTTCGGCAAACGCCTCTTCCTGCGTTCTCCCTCACGATAGTCGCATTCCATCACGAGTCCGACATGCATACGCGTCTCCTCCTTCGCTAGCAGGATGCTGAAAAAGGCCCATCTGCTTCGTTGGCGCCCTCGGCCGCACGCTCAACGTACAGAGAGTACGCCTCGCGTGCGGCCGTCGGGCGCCGCCTCGCATCTGGACCTCTTTGAGCATCCTGCTAAGAGGCTCAAGCGCCGCGCAAGCGCGGGTCCAGCGTGTCGCGGAGCGCGTCGCCGAGGAGATTGGTGCCGAAGACGGCAAGGCTGATGGCGACGCCGGGGAAGATGACCAGCCAGGGCGCCTTCTGCGCGTACTCGGCGGCGGCGATGGACAGCATGCGTCCCCAGGACGGATAGGGCTCGGGGACGCCCAGGCCCAGGAACGACAGGGCCGCCTCGGTCAGGATGGCGCCGCCGAGCTGGGCGGTGACGAGCACGATGAAGGGGCCGAACGTATTGGGCAGGACGTGGCGGAAGGCGACCCGCAAATGCCCCATGCCGAGGGAGAAGGCCGACTCGATGTAGGAAACTCGCGGATGGACAGCACGCTCGAGCGGACGACGCGCGCCGCCCGCGGGGCGATCACCACCGAGATGGCGAAGATCGTGTTGAAGAGCGACGCGCCGAGGGCGGCGGCCATCACCAGCGCGCAGGACGAGGATGGGCAGCGCTTGCATCACGTCCATCAGCCGCTGGATCAGCAGGTCGGTCTTGCCGCCGACGTAGCCGGACAGCAACCCCACGAGACCGCCCACGACGGCGCCCAGCAGGGTCGCACCCACGCCGACCACCAGCGAGATGCGGGAGCCGTAGATCCAGCCGGCTCCAGAGATCGCGGCCGAGATTGTCGGAGCCCAGCAAGAACTCGGCGCTCGGCGGCGCCAGCACCTGCGACGACGTCCGCATCGGGTTGTGGGTGGCGAGCGTGTCCGCGAAGATCGAGGTCAAGACCAGCAGGATGACGAGGAAGCCGCCGGCGGCCCCAGCGGCTTCTTCTTCATGAACTCCCACAGCGCCGCCCCCAGGGCCGGGCCTCGCGCACCGAGCCTGGCAGGGCGATCTCGATTGCCTTCGCTCCGTTGGCCATCACGCCCTCCGTACTTGATCCGCGGGTCGAGCCACGTGTACAGCAGGTCCACGGTGAGGTTGGCGAACACCACGACCACGGCGATCAGCATCGCGAGATTCTGCACGATCGGGTAATCCCGTCCCTGGATCGCGTCGACCAGGTAGCGCGCCACCCCGGGCAGGTTGAAGACCGTCTCGGTGACGACGAGCCCGCCGATGAGGAAGGCGAACTCGATGCCGATCACGGTGATGACGGGCAGCGAGGCGTTCTTGAACGCGTGCCGCCACACGACGAACCGCTCGCGCTGCCCCTTGGCCCATGCCGTGCGGATATAGTCCTCGCGCAGCACCTCGAGCATGGTCGAGCGGGTGATCCGCATGATCAGCGGCGGAGCTCCGGTAGCCGACGGCGAGGGCCGGCAAGAGGAACTGGAACAGGTTCGCGCCGAGATTGTCGAACGGCGAGACATAGGTCATCGACGGGATCATGCCGAGCCATCGCACGAGCAGGAGGATCACGATCATGGCGAGCCAGAACGAAGGCATGCTGAGCCCGGCCAGGGAGAAGAGGCGCAGGACGTAGTCGATCGGCCGGTCCTGGCGAACCGCGCTGATCACGCCGGTCGGCACGCCGAACAGGATCGAGAAGCCGAGCGCCAGCACCGCCAGCTCGAGCGTCACGGGCAGGCGCGGCTTGATGACCTCCCAGGCGGGCAGGTCGTAGCGGTAGGACTTGCCGAGATCGCCGCTCAGGAAATCGCGCAGCCAGACGGCGTACTGGACGGGGATGGACTTGTCGAACCCCAGCTCGACCTCCAGGCGCTTCTTGTCCGCCTGGTCGACGTACCCCGCCGACTCGAAGATGATGTCGGTGATATTGCCGGGCGCCAGGCGCATGAGGAAGAAGATGAGCATCGACATGCCCAGCAGGGTGAACCCGGCGATCACGAGCCGCTTGATGACGTAGGTGCGCATGGGAAGGCGCCCTCTCTTGGCCGGCCTGTCGCTACTTGTCGAGCCAGACGTCCTGACGGCGAGACACGTTGTAGATCGAGTTCTCGTGCAAGATCCAGCCCTTGACGTGGGGCCAGTGCGCCCAGTGCTGCTTGCCCCAGCCCAGGATCGGCCGCGCGGCGTCGGCCTGGAGCTTCCGGTCGATCTCGTTGACCATGGCGAGGCGCTTGGCCCGGTCGAGCGTCTGCGACTGCTCGACCATCAGCCGGTCGATCTCCTCCGAACAGTAGCCGGAGAAGTTGCGCTGCGATCCGCAGCGATAGTTCTCGAAGAGCTGGGCGTCGGGATCGTCGATGGCGGTGCCGGTCACGTTCAGGGCCACCTGATATTCGAGGCGGGTCATCTTCGGGTGCCAGACGCCCGTCTCGATCTGCTCGAGGGTCGCCTCGATCCCCACCTGCTGGAGCTGGTCGACCATCCAGCTCGCCGTGTCGACGTAGATGGGCAGCGCGCGGGTGGAGACCACGAGCTTCATGGGGTTGGCGGGGCCGAAGCCGGCGTCGGCCAGGAGCTTCTTGGCCTCGGTTCTCTGCTTGACGGGATCGCCCATGCCGGGGAGCTTGGACACCTCCGCGGCGGGGAGTCCCCACATGCCCGCGGGCTTGGGCAGCAGCGCTCCGCCGAAGGTCGCGGCGCCCTGGCGGGGCCCGATCAGGTAGGCCTTGCGGTCGAGCGCCAGATTGATGGCGCGGCGCACGCGCACGTCGGAGTACGGGGCGCGCTTGAAGTTCACCAGCACGTTGTCGTTGACGTTGCTGTCGGCCTCGAGCACCACCAGCTTCGGGGCGCCGCTCTTGGCGTTCTCCGCGTTCGTCTTGTTCCAGCCGCTGCCCGCCACGTCGAGCTGGCCGGACTGAAGCGCCGCGATCTGCGTCGAGCGGTCACGGATGATCACGAACTTGATGCCGTCGAGATATGGGCGGCCCTTGATGAAGTAGTCGGGATTTTTCACGTACTCGATCGACTCGCCCGGCTTGTTCTCCTTGAGCTTGAACGGGCCGGTGCCGATGCACTTGTTCTTGAACTCGGCGAGCGGCACGTGGGCGGGGAGGACAGGCGAGTATCCCGAGGCGAGCATGGGCAGAAGCGACGGCTGCGGTCGCTTGAGCCGGAAGACCACGGTGTAGGCGTCCGGCGCCTCGATGGCCTCGATGTTCTCGTACCAGAGCTTGCGCGGGTTCACCTTGAGCTTGGCCTTGGCGTCCGGAGCCCCGCGCACGGCGTCGAAGGTGTACTTCACGTCCTGCGACGTGAAGGGCTTGCCGTCGTGCCACTTGACGTCCTTCCTGAGGAAGAAGACGAGGTTGCGGTGATTGTCCTGCCACGACCACTTGTCGGCGAGCTCGGGGATGATCGTGTCGACGCTCTCCTGCTTCTTGGCGGGATCGTAGTACACGAGGTTGTTGAAGCAGGGGCTGGCTTGCTGGGTGGTGGCGACCGTCGACTCCTCGTGAACCGATAGACTCGGCGTCGCGCTGAGCGGGAGGTCACGAGCACACCGCCGTACTTCGGGGCCTGGGCTGTCGCACCCACCACGAGCAGCAGCAACGCGGTCGCAACACCAGACAAGGACAGCAGCGGCCTGAGCGAGCGGGGACGCGTCATTGTGACCTCCGCGAACGCTACGGGTGGGACGCTCGGTCGGGAACGTGCCGGAGTATAGCTTGAAACGTTGTGGACCGGCAATGCGCGATGCGCGGCAGTCGACGGAGTTGACTCCCTCTCGCCAATGTGGTCACAATGACCACATGCCTAAATGCCGATCCGGGGACGACTCATGAGCAAAGCCGTCGGAATCCGCGAGCTGAAAACTCGACTCGGGAGCTACCTCCGCGAAGTGCGACGGGGGCAAATCATCGTGGTGACCGACCGCGGGGAGCCAGTGGCCGAGCTGCGGCCGATTGCGGCAGCGAAGTCCGGCGCCGGCGCCGAGCTGGATCGGCTCGTCGCCCTCGGGCGCCTCACCCGCCCATCGAAGGTTCCGCTGGCGCCCTTTCGACCGATCCGGCGAAAAGGGCTCCGACTTTCCGACGCCATCGTCGAGGATCGGGAGGATCGCTTCTGATCCTGTACGTCGACGCGAGTGCCCTGGCGAAACGCTATGTCCACGAGGCCGAAAGCGCCGAGTGCTCGCGAGCTCCTCGCGAGCTACCCTTTGGCGACGTGCCGGCTATCAGAGGTCGAGGTTGCATCCGCGCTGGCCCGCCGGTGGCGAGAAGGAACCCTGACCCGGCATGATCTGGATCGGGCTCTGGCCGCTCTTCGCGCCGACATCGGCTCGATCGCCCTGCGTCGAGCTCTCTGCCGAGGTCACCAGGGCCGCCCTTGCGCTCCTCACTCGCCATCCGCTGCGGACGGGCGACTCCGTCCAGCTCGCGTCGTGCTTGCACCTCCGACACCAGATCGCAGACGACGTGAGCGCTCGCTGGCATACGACGCGCGGCTCAACGCCGCCGCGCGCGTCGAGGGGATCACCCTCATGGCCACGAATTAGTCAGCGTGGCCGCAGTCACCCCGTCGCTGCCAGCGGTCGCGAGCTCGATGCCGAGGCGGCTGCACGCGAGGCGTAGTCATCGGGCGTAGGCGACGTAGCGGGAGTCCAGTGGTCTGCGGGCCCCGCAGACGAAAGTTCGTCGGTCCGATAATCTCGCGCGCGATGTGGCACGGCGGCCGAGGGCGCCGTACCTCCGCAGATGGGCCTTTCTCGGCCTCCTGCGCGCACGCAGCGCGCGGTGTGGTCGGCGGCGACGCGGTGCGGCGGCGGCACGTCCGCGATGCACCGCTCCTCGGCGTAGCGGCAGCGGGGAGCGAAGGCGCAGCCGGGGGCAGCGCGCGGAGGTCGGGCGGCGCGCCCGGGATGGCGGGCAGGCGCTGGCCCCGCGCCGTGGTCACCGTCGAGCCGAGCAGCCCCTCCGTGTACGGATGCCGCGGCTGGCGGATCACCGCCTCGGTGGGCCCGGTCTCGACGAAGCGGCCCGCGTACATGACGGCGAGGCGGTCGGCGATCTCGACGGACACGCCCACGTCGTGGGTGACGAAGATCACCGCCATGCCCAGCTCACGCTGCAGTCGGCGCAGCAGCAGGATGATCTGGATCTGCACGGTGACGTCGAGCGCGGTGGTCGGCTCATCCGCGAGCAGGATGGACGGCCGGCAGGACAGCGCGAGCGCGATCATGGCCCGCTGGCGCATGCCGCCCGACATCTCGTGCGGGTAGGCGGCGAGGCGGCGCGCCGGCGAGGGGATCTGCACCAGGTCGAGCAGCTCGAGCGCGCGGGCCCGGGCGGCCTTGTGGGACACGCCCTCGTGGCGGACGATCGTCTCCTCGATCTGCGCGCCGATCGTGTAGACCGGGTCGAGCGCCGTCATCGGCTCCTGGAAGATCATGGCGATGGTGCGGCCGCGGAAGTCGGCGAGCGGCTTGCCGGCGAGCCGGGTCAGATCGCGACCGGCGATGCGCACGTCGCCCTCGATCCGAGTCTGGGCAGGCGGCAGGAGCCCGATGAGGGCGCGCAGCGTGACGCTCTTGCCCGACCCGGACTCGCCCAGGATGCCCAGCACCTCGCCCGCGGCCAGGTCGAAGCTCACCCCGTTCACCGCGTGCACGGTCCGCTCGCGGCTCGCGAAGGTCACCCGCAGATCCCGCACCGACACGACGGGCGCGTCCGTCGCCGCGGGCAGCGGCCGCCTCGGCGAGCGCGCTAGGCGGCACGGCGGGAGCCCGAGGGCAGGAGCACCTTGTGGCAGGCGACGGCGTGACCGGCGTCGTCGAACGCGGTGAGGGCGGGCTCCTCGCGCGCGCAGATGTCGCCGGCGATGGGGCAACGCGTGCGGAAGCGGCAGCCGGACGGCGGGTTGATGGGATTGGGCGGATCGCCCGACAGCGGCGCCTCGAGCGTGCGCCGCGAGGGTCCATCGAGGGCATGGCCGACAGGAGCGCCCGCGTGTACGGGTGCTGCGGCTCGCGATAGAGCGTCTCGACGTCGCCGATCTCCACGACCTTGCCGAGGTACATCACCATGACGCGGTCGCTGATGTGGCGGACCACGTTGAGATCGTGGGAGATGAAGACGTAGGTGAGGTGGAAGCGATCCTTCAGATCGGCGAGCAGGTTCAGGACCTGCGCGCCGATCGACTTGTCGAGCGCCGAGACCGCCTCGTCGAGGAGCACCAGCCGCGGCTCGAGGGCCAGCGCGCGCGCGATATTGATGCGCTGGCGCTGGCCGCCCGACAGCTCGTGGGGATACCGGTTGGCGAAGAGGCCGGGATCGAGGCCGACCGCGTGCAGGAGCTCGTGCGCCCGCTCCCGGGCCGCCGCGCGCGCCATGCCGTGCACGAAGGGCCCGTAGGCGATCGACGCCGACGCCGACAGCCGCGGGTTCAGCGACGAGTACGAGTCCTGGAAGACCATCTGCACCTGCCGGCGCAGCTCGCGCAGACCCTATGCGCCGGCCCACGGTGGCGCCGTCGAATGTGACCTCGCCGGAGTCGGGCTCGATGAGCCGCACCAGGAGCCGCGCCGTCGTCGACTTGCCGCAGCCCGACTCGCCGACGATGCCGAGCGTCTCCCCTCGTGCACGTCGAACGACACGCGGTCCACGGCCTGGACGACGCCGCGGCTCGTGCCGAGGAGACCGCCCTTGAGCGGGAAGTGCTTGGTGAGATCGCGGACGGTGAGGAGCCGCGGGCTCACAGCCGGACGTCCATCGCCTGGCGCAGCCCGTCGCTCATCAGGTTGAAGCACATCGACGTGATGAAGATCATCACGCCGGGCAGCGCCGCGATGACCGGGTTCACCCACAGGGCCGACCGCAGGCTGTTGAGCATGAGGCCCCACTCGGGGTTCGGCGGCGTGACGCCGAGGCCGAGGAAGGAGAGCCCCGCGGACAGGATGATGCAGACGCTGATCAGGCTCGTCGCGTAGACCAGGATCGGCCCCAGGACATTGTTCACCACGTGATGGCGCAGCACGGAGAGCGCCGAGCCGCCGCTCGCCCGCGCCGCCTCCACGAAGTCGAGCCCGCGCACCTGGGTGGTGACGCTCTCCGAGATGCGCACGATCGGCGGGATGAACGTCACGGTCAGCGCCAGGATGGTATTGCCGAGGCCCGCGCCGAGCATGCCGCAGATGGCGATGGCGAGGAGGATGGACGGGAAGGCGTACAGCACGTCCATCGACCGCATGATCACGGTATTGACGATCGAGCCCGCGAAGCCGGCCACCACACCAAGGGTTCCGCCGATCGCGAGCGCGAGGAACACGGGCACCACCCCGCAGAGCAGCGAGAGCCGCCCACCGTAGACCATGCGCGTCCACAGGTCGCGCCCGACTTCATCCGTGCCGAGCCAGTGCCCGGGGAACCCCGGCGCCTTGAGCCGCTTGAACACCGAGCCCTGCGCCGGATCGTGCGCGGTCACGAGTGGCGCCGCGATCGACATGAGCACGATGGCACACAGGATCAGGATGACCCCGACGGTGACCTTGTCCCGGTACACGCGCCGCCGGACATTCCCCCAGTACGCCTGCCCCACCTCGGCCGGGGCCGCCCGCAGCTCGGGAACGGCCAGCGCGATCGTCGTCTCCGTCGCCACCGGCCTCTCCTACCGTCGAATCCGAGGGTCGACGGCCGCCTGCAGCACGTCGACCGCGATATTGATGAGCACGAAGAGCGCGGCGATGGTCAGGATGGTCGCCGACAGCACGGGCACGTCGCGCCGGAAGATGGCGAGGTTCATGAGTCCGCCCGAGCCCGGCCAGTTGAACACCGTCTCCACCAGGATCGATCCGCCGAGCAGGTAGCCGAGCTGCAGGCCCATCAGCGCCATGACGGATGGCGCGGCGTTCTTCATGACGTGCACGAGCACGCGCCGGTCGAGCAGGCCCTTGGCGCGCAGGGCCCCACGAACTCCTGGCTGATGATCTCGAGGACGTTCGCGCGCACCAGTCGGCTGACCACGCCCATCGGGATGAGCGACAGCGTGAACACCGGCAGGATCAGGTGGCGCACCTGCTCCCAGGTGCGCGGGATGCCGCCCGGTCCCATGCCCTGGGCGGGCAGGGCATTGAAGGTGACGGCGAAGATCGCCACGAGCACGATGCCCACCCAGTAGTGCGGCAGGCTCACGCCGGTGATCGCGGCGGCCGAGAAGACGCGGTCGAGGATGGTCCCGTGGTGGAAAGCGGCGAGCGCGCCGAGGATGGTGCCGAGGGCGAAGCCGAGCACGGCGGCGGGCACCGCCAGCATGAGCGTATTGCCGAGCGCGTTCAGCAGCGAGGCCGCCACCGGCTCATTGGTGACGATGGAGATGCCGAGGTCGCCGCGCACCATGCGGCCCAGCCAGACCGCGTACTGCACGTGCATGGGCTTGTCGAGGCCCAGCTTGGCGCGGATCTGCGCGGCGACCTCCTTCGGCGTCTCGGGCGGGATGAGGAGATCGGCGGCATCACCCGGCGCCATCTTGATCAGCGCGAAGACGACGATCGACACGCCGATCAGGATCGGCACCGCGTAGCCCAGCCGCCGCAGGGTGTACCGCCACATCGCCGCCGCCTTACTTCGCGATCTCGATCAGCGTGAAGTCCTGGAACCAGCTCTGGGCATTGGCGAAGCCCTTCACCTTCTTCGTCATCGCGCGGGGTTGCCGTCGTGCACGATCCAGAGCCACGGCGCGTCGTCGACGAGCTGCTCGTGGGCCCGGCGCGTCTGCTCCTCGATCTCCTTCGGATCGGACGAGCGCTCGATGCGCAGGAGCGCTCCGTCGAAGATCTCGTTCTTCCAGTGGCCCCAGTTCGCGCCATTGGGCGGGAAGTTCGAGCTGAGGAACCACGAGGCCATGCGCGAGACGTCCGAGGAGACCAGGCTGATATTGAGGGCGTCGGAGCCGAGGGACTGCTGGGCCGTGGGCGGGTTGCGGAAGGCCACGAGCATGGCGCCCCACTCGACCACCTCGAAGTTGATGTCGAACCCGCACTGCTTCATGGTCTGCTGGATGAACTCGTTCATGGGCAGCGGCAGCATCTGGCCGGAGCCGCTCGTCGAGATCATGACCTTGGCCTTCACCGGCTTGTCGGGGCCGTAGCCCGCCTCCTTCAGCAGCGTCTTGGCCTTGGCCACGTCGAGGTGTAGGCGTTCTTGGGCTTGCCGAAGAGCGGGTTGCTCTTGGTGTAGAAGCCGACCGACGGGAAGGCCGCCCCGTTCAGGAGCCTGACGAGGCCCTCGCGGTCCACGCAGTAGTTGGCGGCCTGGCGCACCCGGACGTCGCGCCACGGCGAGTCGGGCTTGTCCACGTTCAGCACCCAGGGCCAGACGTGCGGGTAGACGCCGGTCACCACCTCGAAGCCCGCCTGCTTGAGGCTCGGCACCGCGTCGGGCGGCGGCACCTCGATCCAGTCGACCTGGCCCGAGCGCAGCGCGGCCAGGCGCGTGGTCGGCTCCGGCATGGGGTCAGCAGCATCTTGTCGATCTTCGGGATCTTGTTCTTGTCCCAGTAGGCGGCGTTCTTCGACAGCTCGACGCTCACCCGCGGCTTCACCTCGGTGATCTTGAAGGGGCCGGTGCCCGCGGGCGCCTTGGCGAACTCCGCCCACGACGCGCCGGTCTTCTCGAACTGGGTCGGGCTCGCGATCAGCGTGTAGGTGATGACGTAGGGGAAGTAGCTCACCGGGCGACTGGTGGAGATCTCGACGGTGGAGTCGTCGATCTTCCGCCACGCCTTGAGCCAGGGATTGCGCGCCCGCGAGATGGCGCCGCCCTGCGTCTCGAACTGCTTGGACTGCGGGTTGTAGAAGCGCTCGAGGTTCCAGATCACCGCGTCGCGCGTTGAAGTCGGAGCCGTCGTGGAACTTGACGCCGCGGCGCAGCGAGAAGATCCACTTGGTCGGGTCCGCCTTGTCCTGCACCCACTTCTCCGCGAGCCCGGGCCGGAGGCCGGCCAGCGTGTCCGAGCGGGTCAGGTCCCACAGCGTGAGGCCCTCGAAGATCGGGTAGCCGAGGAAGCGCATGCCCTCGAAGCCATTGTTCGGCATGCCCGTGGTCGTGGGGATGTCGGAGGCGGTCATGGCGACGCGCAGCGTGCCGCCGCCCTGGGCCGTCGCCGTCTCGTGCGAGAGCGCGAGGCTCGCCGCCGTCAAGATTGCGGCGACGAGGGCGCCGCGGCGGCGGCTTCGCGCGCTCGACCGGCTCACGAGTGCTGACGTGCGACGTGCGGCAGGGATGTCGACCAGGGTGTCCGGCGGATGGGTCATGTGTACGCCTCCTTGGAGGACGGTTAGCAACCGATGTGCCGTCGGCTCCGCGACCCGGGACGCGGCCACCCTAGCACAATTCCAGCATGATGGCTCGGCGCCGCCGGTTGCGCGATGGCGCGGGACAGGGCAGACGAGCCCGGGATGCCCAGGCGTTAGGCAGAGCGCATGCGTTGACCCGGGACGCCGGAATCGCTTACTGTCGAGCGCCTCATGACAGCCAAGCCGACGCTCCTCATGTTGCCTCCGCAGACGGTGACGACGCGCGCCTGGGCCGCCCGGCTCGGCACGGCGGTGCCCGAGCTGTCCATCGTGGTCGCCGAGGACGACGATGCGGCGTTCAAGGAGATCGCCGGCGCCGACGCCGCGTTCGGGACCCTGCCGGCCGATCTCGTCGCCCGGGCGGGCCGGCTCCGGTGGCTGCAGGCGCCGCAGGCCGCGCCGCCCGCGGGCTTCTATTCCCAGGCGCTGATCGCGCACCCCGCCGTCGTCACCAATTTCCGCGAGATCTTCAACGACCACATCGGCGCCCACATCATGGCCTTCGTGCTCGCGTTCGCGCGGGGGCTCCAGGACTATCTCCCGCGACAGCTTCGCCGCGAGTGGCGCCGGGAGCCGCTCGACACCGGGGTGATCCACCTCCCCGAGGCGACGATGCTCCTCGTGGGCGTGGGCGGCATCGGCGCCGAGGCGGCCCGCCTCGCCGCGGCATTCGGCATGCGCGTGATCGGCGTCGACGCCCGCCGCCGCGAGGCGCCGCCCGGCGTGGCCGAGCTCCATGGTCCCGACGCGCTCGACGCGCTGTTGCCGCGTGCCGACTTCGTGGTCCTCACCGTCCCGCATACGCCGGCGACGGAGGGCTTCATGAACCGCGCGCGCTTTCAGCGCATGAAGCCCACGGCCTTCTTCATCAATATCGGGCGCGGCATGACCACGCGCCTCGACGATCTCGTCGCCGCGCTGCGGGCGGGCGAGATCGCCGGGGCCGGGCTCGACGTCTTCGAGCAGGAGCCGCTGCCCGCCGATCATCCCCTGTGGACGCTGCCCGGCGTCCTCATCACGCCCCACACCGCCGGCTTCGGTCCGTATCTCGACGACCGGCGCTTCGACATCCTGCTCGACAATTGCCGGCGCTTCCTCGCCGGGCAGCCGCTCAGGAACGTCGTCGACAAGCCCCGCTGGTTCTGAGAGCAGCCTCCGCCCGGAAGGAGACAGCGATGTCGGTGCCCGTCGGCCTCAACGTGTGGTCGCGCCTGATGGAGGACACGTTCCCGTACCTCGACCAGACGTCGTAGCCCGTTCGACTCGCTCTGGTTTCCCGATCACGTCCAGTACGGCGGCAACAAGGTGGCCGAGGGCTGGAGCTTGCTCGCGCATGCGCTCGCCCGCTATCCGGACAAGCTCTGCGGCCACGAGGTCCTGTGCAATAGCTTTCGCAACCCTGCGCTGCTCGCCAAGATGGTCGCGACGTCGCAGGTGCTCTCGGGCGGACGCGTCATCCTCGGGATCGGCGCGGGCTGGAACGAGGAGGAATACCGCGCGTACGGCTGGCCGTTCCCGCCCGCGCCGGTGCGCATCGCCCAGCTCGCCGAGGCCATCGAGCTGATCCGGGCGATGTGGGCGGAGGGCCCGCGAGCTACCAGGGCCAGCACTACCAGATCGCCGGGGCCTATTGCGAGTCCCGGCCCGATCCGATCCCGCCCGTCATGGTCGGCGGCCACGGTGAAAAGCACCTCCTGCGGGTGGTCGCTCGCCATGCGGACTGGTGGAACTACAGCTTCAAGAGCAGCGAGATCTACGCGCACAAGCAAGCCGTGCTCGCGCAGCACTGCCGCGACGCGGGGCGGGACTACGCGGCGATCAAGCACGTCATTCGCGTCGGCATCCTGATCGCCGAGACCGAGCGGGAGCTGGAGCGGCTCAAGGTCGCACCGCACGTCCGGCCGATGGAGGCGGGGCGGGTGATCGGAACCCCGGCCCAGGTGACCGAGGCGCTCCAGGGCATCATCGCGCAGGGAGCCCATCGGCTCACCGTGCACTTCGCGGATTCGCCGAGGCCGGAGGGCACCTGGCTCTTCTCAGCCACCGTCCTGCCGCACCTCTAGCGCGATGATAAGGGCCCATCTGCGGAGGTACGGCGCCCTCGACAGCCGGCTCAACGTACAGAGAGTACGCCTCGCCGGCTGCCTTCGGCGCCGCCTCGCAGCTGGACCCTTCTCATCGCGCTAGCCGGTTTCTCCGACAGACTCCTAGAGCGATGATGAGGGCCCATCTGCGGAGGTACGGCGTCCCTCGGCTGCCGTGCCACGTAACGCACGAGACGATCGGGCTGACGAACCTTCGTCTGCGGGGCCCAGACATGGCCCCGCACTCCCCTACGCGACTACACCTCGCGTGCAGCCTTCGGGCGCCGCCTCGCAGCTGGACCCTTCTCATCGCTCTAGCCGGCGTTCTCGGACAGGCTAGTGGTCTAACCCGCATGATCATCAGAAGGAGGAACCGCCATGCCCGCCTATGTGATTGCGGACGTCACCGTGAAGAACCCGGAGGTGTACGCCGAGTACCGGAGTCAGGTGCTCGCCACCGTCACCAAGTACGGCGGCCGCTTCCTCGTCCGCGGCGGCGCCGTGCGACGTGGTCGAGGGTGATTGGCGGCCGGGCGCGCGTCGTGGTGATCGAGTTCCCTGACATGGCGGCGGCCAAGGCGTGGTACGGCTCCGCGGAGTACGGCCCGCTCGTGAAGCTCCGTCAGAGCGCGTCGACGGGGAGCCTGCTCCTGATCGAAGGCGCCTGAGCCGTTTTGCGCGCGCCGCGTAAACCTTACGCGGCCCGAGTAAAGTCGTCGCGCGGGTTGTCGCTGGCCGCCGGCGCGGTTGCCCCGTGCGTCACCACTCGATCGCGTACGAAACCTCGCGGCAAATTTCACATTCCTTTCGCTCATGCGCTCTCCGCACCTTGGCACGTGCATTGCGATCTTCTCCATCAGCAGTACTGCGCTACGTAGCTACTGAAAAGGAGAATGTCTGATGCTCAGGACCATGACGAGACGGATGGCTGGGCCGCTGATCGGCGTATCGCTCTTGGCTCTGGCGCTCACGGGCTGCGGCACCGTCACTGGCGCCGCCGTCGGAGCCGGGTCCGGCGCCGCGATCGGGGCGGGAACGGGTTACGGCGCGGGTAAGGGTGCGCTCATCGGCACGGGAGTCGGCGCGGCGGCCGGCGCGATCTACGACATCGTCAAATAGCCAGGAGGCCCAAATGACCACAGGGAACAGGATCGCGGCGGCAGTGCTGGCCGGCGCGCTGCTCGTCAGCGGCGCCGGCCACGTCCAGGCCCAGAACAAGCCCGATTGTCCAAAGGGCGCGGCGGAGCGGGTCGAAGGACAGGTCACGAAGGTCGACGCCGCCCAGGGCAAGGTCACGGTGCGCGAGCGCGGACGGCACGACCCACGAATTTCAGGCCTCGAAGGAGACCCTGCAGGACATGAAGGTCGGCGACAAGATCGCCGCCAAGCTGCGGACGGACGACTGCAAGAAGAGCTAGGCCAGGCGCATTACTCGTTGAACGCGCCAGAGGTGAACGAGCGGGCGACGCGGCGGGCGCCGGCGCAGCGGCGTCACCCGCTCACTGCAGAGCGCGCCCGCCTTGCGGAGCCAGACGGCGGTGTCGTGGAAGACCGCGCCCCCGTGCGGGTAGCCGGGGTCACTGCTGGTCAGGGCATTGATGCCGATGCCGTTCTCGAAGTGCTTGTTGGGCCAGACGCCCTCGACGACCACGACACCGCGCTGCTGGCCGGCGCGGGGCTCGACGTGGACGATGACGGCCCCGCGCTCGTTGCCGACGGTGAGCCGGTCGCCGACGCCGACACCGAGCGCCGCACAGTCGTCCGGATGCAGGAGCGCCGTCGGCCGCCGCTCGCGCTGGAGCGAGCTGGGCGTCTCCGTGAACGTGGAGTTGAGGAAGGTGCGCGCGGGCGCGGCCACGAGGCGGAAGGGCTTGTCCGGCGTCGCGCTGTCGATCACGTCGAAGTGATCGGGCAGCTCGGGCATCTCGTGCCCGCGCGGGCCGAACCGCGCCCAGTCCGGCTTGAAGTGGAATTTCCGGTCGGGCGTCTCGAACCCGTCGAGGAAGTGCCCCTTCTCGAACGACGGCGCGTGATCCTGGCCGCCGCTCCGCCAGTTGGTCTCCGCGTCCCACATGCCCGAGCGTGCGCAGCGTCTCGTCCATGATCTCCCACGCGGTCATCTGAAAGCCCCGATGCTTCGCGCCGAGCCGCACGGCGAGGTCGGAGATCACCCGGTGGTTCTCGCGGCATTCGCCCGGAGGCTCGATCACCTTCTTCGTGACCTGGAAGTAGGTGTGCCCGCTCGCCGTGTAGAAGTCGTCGTGCTCGACGAAGGTCGTGGCGGGCAGCACGATGTCGGCGAACGCCGCGGTCTCCGTCATGAACTGCTCGTGCACGCACAGGAACAGGTCCTCGCGCCGGAGGCCCTCGTGCACCCGGTGCAGGTCGGGGCAGACCATGGCGGGGTTCGTGTTCTGCACGAGCATGGCGGTGACCGGCGGCCCGCCGCGGAGCGCCTCGGCGTCGCCGGTCAGGATGGCGCCGAGCCGCGACTGGTCGAGCGTGCGGATCGACCGGTCGACCAGGTCGAGCCCCTCGATCAGCGTGCGGTCGATGGGGTAGATCGCCGTATGGCCGTAGAGGGCGCCGCCGCCCAGGTACTGCCAGGCGCCGGTCACCGCGGGCAGACAGCTCACCGCATGCATGTTGACCGCGCCGTTGCGCGAGCGGCTCATGCCGTGATGGCAGCGGATGAAGCTCTTCTTGGTCCGGCCGTAGAGCCGCGCGAAGCCCGTGATCTCCTCGACGGTGAGGCCGGTGATCGCCGCCGCCCACTCGGGCGTCCGCGTCGCCACGTGGCGGGCCAGCTCGTCGGGGCAGTCGGTGTGGCGGCGGAGATAGTCCCAGTCGGCGAAGCCCTCGCGGAAGAGGACGTGCATCACCGCGCAGGCCAGGGCGCCGTCGGTGCCCGGGCGCAGTGCTAGGTGCAGATCGGCGCGCTCCGCGGTGCCGGTGCGGTAGGGATCGACGACGACCAGCGGAGCGCCCCGGCGCTTCGCGGCCATGGCGTGATTCATCACGTTGACCTGGGTATTGACCGGGTTGCCGCCCCAGATCACCACCAGATCGGAGTGCTCGTCGATCTCGCGCAGGTCGGCGCCGCGCTTCATTCCCGTGCCCGCGTTCCAGCCGGTGTCGGACAGCGTGACGCAGATGGTCGAGAACCACCGCGAGTACCGCATCGCGTGGCGCAGTCGGTTGATCCCGTCGCGCTGCACCAGCCCCATCGTGCCGGCGTAGTAGTACGGCCACACCGTCTCCGGGCCATGCTGCGACGCCTTCGTCGTGAATTCGCGCGCCACGACGTCGAGCGCCTCGTCCCACGATAGCCGCTCGAAGCGCCCGGAGCCCTTGGGGCCGACGCGCCGGAGCGGGTGCATGAGCCGGTCCGGGTGGTGGGTGCGCTCGGCGTAGCGCGTGACCTTCTCGCAGATGACGCCGCGCGTGTAGGTATTGCGCATCGATCCGCGCACCCGGCCGATGGTGTAGGCGTCGATGCGCTCGACCTCGAGCGCGCACGTGCTGGTGCAGTCGTGAGGGCAAACGGAGGGGACCATCTCCGCCAGGGTCCCTCTCCGGGGGTTTATCGCCTTGGGTGTCATCCGCCGAGGATACCATTGACGGGTGCGGGCGGTGGTGCTACTCGTTGAGCCAGCCACGAGCCTCCACCGGGGGCGCCATCTCCGGGAGCCAGCGAGCGCGGTGCCAGTTCAACCAAGCGCATGGAGGGTCGAACATGACCGGCTCATGGCATTCCACTCCAATGAAGCTCCGGAGCATCGCATGATCGCCATTCCGGAATGGGGGAGCCTCGGCGTCTTCGTGGCCGCGGCCTTGCTGCTCCTGCTCACCCCGGGTCCCGCGGTGCTCTACATCGTCGCCCGGAGCGTGGATCAGGGGCGCAGCGGCCGGGCTCGTGTCGGCGCTCGGTGTCCATGCGGGCACGCTCGTGCACATCGCGGCTGCGGCGGCCGGCCTCTCGGTCCTGCTCGCCGCGTCGGCCACGCTGTTCAGCCTCGTGAAGTACCTCGGCGCCGCGTATCTCATCTTCCTCGGCGTCCGCCGCCTCCTCGATCGAACGCCGCTGGGCGGCCCCGGTCAGACGCGGGCGATCCCGTGGCACCGCGCGTTTCTCGACGGCGTCGATCGTCAACGTGTTGAACCCGAAGACGGCGCTGTTCTTCCTGGCCTTCCTGCCGCAGTTCGTCGATCCCACTCGTGGTCCGGTCGGCCCGCAGGTGCTGGCCCTTGGGCTGGTCTTCGTGATGCTCGGCCTCGTGACCGACGGGCTCTACGCCATCGCCGCGGGCTCGGCGAGGCGGTGGATCCGGGCGGCGAGCCCGCGGTTCATGACCGGCCAGCGCTGGGTGACCGGGGGCATGTATATCGGCCTCGGCGTCGCCGCGGCGTTCTCCGACGCGCGGGCGGCGACGGGCGCACCGTCAGCGCCCGGGCGCCCGGCGCTGTAGAGCGCGGGACCCGCTTGTTCGGCCGCCTGCGCCGCTCCGCGCTCTCAGGGGCGTCGGTAGTGGGTCAGTTCGGCGGGCTCCAGGTGCTGCAGCGCGGCGGCGCGGCTATCGCCTTCCACACCACGCGGCCATCGCGTCCGCATCACCAACAAAGCCTGAACTCAGGAGGAAGCTGACCTGCGCAGGATCAATGACGATGCGCATCACGTTGAGTCCGGCCAGATCCCAGATCCTGGAGCTAGGATTCGTAGTGACTCGGCTTGGCATTATCTCCGGCCCCTCCGCCTAACGGTCAGGCTGAGCCGCGCGCGGAGCGCGTCCCGATCGAGCCTGTTGTTCGGCGGCGTTTTAGTCCCGCCGCTGTCATGGCAGCAGTTCGAGCGCTCGGGTAAGACGGGGGCCGACACGGATGGCCGAAAAATCGCGGCGATCCGTCGTCAGCACCCGGTAGATGTGCCGTCGCTCAGCTACAGCGACGACGGTGCCGTCGACGAGCCCGAGGCTGAGCGTCGCGAATCTCGCATCGAGTTCGAGGGCACGAACGATGTCGGAGGGTAGCGGCAGCTCATACTCGTATCGTGTCGCCGGATCGAAGATCTCAGCTATGAGCTTCCGCATGGCAACCCGGTTCTCCCGGAGAAAGTAGTCCACCTCGGCTAGAACGAGCCCGGGCACGATAACCAGACTCGCGGACGTCAGGACCTTCTCGTACTCAGGAAAACTCGGCTTGCCGTCTCTTGTACTGGCGAGGCCGCGGAGGAGCCCTCCGGTGTCGGCGACGATCGGCGGACTCAAGCTTCGAGATCTCGGAAGAGTTCGGATTCATCGCCGAGTTTGTTGTCCGTCGACTCGAAGAGGCGTGTCGAGGGTGCGCGGCGGCCAGTGTAATAACGGGACGCCACCACCCTAAGACCTTTGCGAATAAGGGGCCGACGCGGAGTGGCCCGCCGCTCGGGCTCTCCGCAAAGCTCGGACATCCTCCTCTTCGAGCCGAACCGTCGTCGAAATTAAGCGCGCCATACATTCACCATACACAGGCTAATTCCCGAACGCAACGCAACCAGCCACCAACGACGGTTTTCGCCAGGGCCCGGCCCGCTGACTGATACGTCAGGCGCCGTCGCCGGTCCGCCGAACGGACCGACGTTCAGCGGCCGGGCGGGCATGCGCGACCACTTCTTGAACCACGAGGACCGTTGTGCCCGCCCGGTCCGCTGCAACGGCTGGCTATCCCGCCGCCTTGGCAAGCCACTCGGGCGGCCACCGTTCGAATCGACGCAGGTATTCGATTTCCAAGCCGTCTTCATCATCAATGTGCGAACCGCACGCTGCAAAGCCGAGTGATAGCGCCATGGCCGTTGAAGCCAGATTCTGCGGCGAGATCGAGAGGAAGAAACAACATTGACCGTGGAGTGAGTATGCCCAGTGCATCAGGGCGAGTACCGCTTCGGTCGCATATCCCTGCCGCCTGAACGGCGCGTGGACGGTGTAGCCCAACTCCACAGCATCGGGCGCGATCGTCGCGAGGTACTCGGGGCGGGGTGGCGAATGGAAGCCGATGTGTCCCACCAGCGTTGCTGAGACGCGATCGATCATGGCGCGAAGAAGCCACGGCTGGACGGATGCGTCACGGCGGAGTTGATCGAGCCGCCTCGCCAGCGGCATGCGTTCCAGCGGCAGGTCGCCGGGGATGCCGCATTCGAGGAGGCGGGCCGCGACGCCCCGTTCATCGGCGAGCAGCGCCTCCAACACCAGCGCGCCCATCGATCGAAGCACGAGTCGGCGTGATTCGACAGGCAGACACATGAAGTCAACACCTTGGCGGGATAACGCCCGCGGTCACCGGCCGGAGGCGAGCAACGCGAGCCCGGCCGTCAGGTGGGATGCGTTGTTGGGCGCCATTTGTTATTCAAGGATCCGGTCCGCGCGCCCCAGCACCGATTGCGGGATCGTCAGGCCGAGCGTCTTGGCGGTCTTGAGGTTGATGACCAGCTGGTACTTGGAAGCCTGCTCGACTGGCAGGTCGGCCGGTTTGGCGCCCTTGAGGATCTTGTCGATGTAGACGGCAGCGCGCCGCGTCAGGTCGAGGTGATCCGGCCCGTAGCTCATCAGGCCGCCCGCCACCACGTTGTCCCTGACCCCGAACATGGTCGGCAACCGGTGCTTCAGCGCGACCTCGGCCAGAAGCTCGGCGGTTGTGACGAGCGGTCAGCGCGGATCCGTGCACGAGAACGCCGCCGGCCCGGCCTTGCGCCATCCTCGCGAAGGCGCCATCGAACTCCGCGACGGTGCTCACGCTGACCGTCAGGAGCTGGACCCCGAGTTTCCCGCCGGTGTCCTCGGCGGCTTGCACGAAGGGCCGACCGGACGGGGCGGTGGGGGTCCAGAGCACGCCGAAACGGGTCGCCCGCGGCACGGTGGCCTTCAGTATCTCCAGCCGCTTCGGGGTGATCACGGTCTGGATGTCGGCCAAGCCCGTCATGTTTCCGCCCGGCCGCGCGAGACTCGCGACATGTCCGGCACTTTCAGGGTCGGCGTGCGTCGCGAAGACGATGGGGATCGTGCTCGGTCGCCCGTCGGGCCGGCTCGGACTCGGTCGAAGAGGTCGCGAAGATGATGTCGACCTTCATGCGGACCAGCTCGGCGGCCGCTTCGTTCAGCTGCTCGACCGTGCCGGCCCAGCGGAACTCGATGACGAGGTTCTTGCCTTCGACATACCCGAGATCGCGCAAGCCCGCCCGCAGCGCCTCGCACCCGGGTCGCCGAAGCTGCGGGGGTGCCGAAACCCAGGTATCCGAGCCGCGCGACCTTCGGCTGCTGATTGTGCGCGCGCAGCCAGCGGCCACGCGAACAACGCCGTGCCGGCAAACCCGATCAGCTCGCGGCGCCGCATGGCCCCGTCTCCCTGTTCGTTCTGTGTTCCCATTACCATCCGTCGCTCGTCACAGGCCCGCCCAACGCCGGTATCAGCCGCGGCCGAAGGCCGTCGGCTGCATGCCGAAGTTATGCGGCCCCGACCTCGACAATTTCACCCTCAGAACTTGGGGCCGGCACCGGCAGGCCGTCCTCTTTCAGCCCGGCAATGTGAAGCTCTATGGCCTCGCGGATCAGCCGAAGGACCTCGGCCCGGGTTTCGCCCACCGCCACACACCCTGGTAGGTCCGGCACGTGGGCTCCCCCAACTCGTCGCTCCTCGCTCTACGACGACCATGTAGCTCGTCATTCGCCGCTCCCGGCCTTCTTCAGGCCTGCCTGCTTCAGGATGGCATTCAGCGTGCCCGGCGGCACGTCCAAGCTCGGCTTCCCAGCCACTGTAACGGTACCCGACTTGTTCGGGTTCTTGTATTGGCGGTGGCTGCCGCGCGTCCTCGCTAGCCGCCATCCGTCCTCCTCAAGCAGCCGGATGAGTTCGCCGACCTTCATTCACCTTCGAGGGGTAAACGCTGACCGTCCGCCTAACGCCACGCATCAGCCGCCCGCCAGACAGGCGACAAATTTGCGTGATGCAAATTTGATGACTGGCTGGTGGGTCGGCTGCATGCGTTTGTTAGGCGGCATCCTGCGTTGCCGCTCCTCTAGTCGACTAGTCGACGCTAACGTGATTGTGGTTTTTGCCGGCCTACGCCCGGCCACTCCCAATCAACATTTCGGCGCTCATCACAAGTCGTCCCTCGGATTCGAATTGCGTAAGGCGTGCCCGCACCTCTTCTCGAACTGCGCGTCGGCTTGGCTCAGGTAACGCGAGATAGGCCTGTGACATTTGCCCGGCCCCTGCCTCGATCGGCGCCCAGTACTCGTCGAACGACCCAACAATTCCTTGGTGCGTCTCGCGCGTCACGCGAACATCGCGAAAACCTGCCTCGCCGATAAGGCGTTCGAGCTGAGGTACGTTTCCCAAAGAAAAAGACAGGTGGAGTGCATTCCTCTGGTCAGAAAGATAGCCACTGAGCGTTTCGGCAAGGATGCCCCACATCGGCGCGCGATCGGGTGACGAGATGACGCATACGGCAGCTCGGCAGCCGGGCCGCAAAACCCGTCGAAATTCTGCAAGGCCACGCGCGGGATCAGGGAAGAACATGAGGCCGAGCTGACAAATCACCGCGTCGAAAGTGGCGTCTGGGAACACAAGGCCCCGCCCGTCTGAAACGACCGCAAGAAACCGTGCGTCGGACAACCCGCGCGCATGCCTCGTCGAGCATCGCGGGGAAATGTCCGAACCGACCACGAGCCCCGATTCTCCGACGTGCGCCAGTGCCAATTGCGCTGCCTCGCCCGTCCCCGTGGCAACGTCGAGTACTCGATTCCCATCCCTGATCTCAGCGGCGGCCAACAAAGCTGGAACGAACAGTCGCGACCAGCGTCCGATGTATTGCGCATATGCCGATCCATCGACGCGCCGTCCGTGCGGCGCGTGCATCCCTGGTTCCCACGTAACGCTCATATGTGCTCCTTAAGGGGTACGCGATGCTGCCTAACGCTTACGATAACCCGCTGCGGCTGAGCGCAGCGAAGCCGCTGTCGGGTTCATCGTGATGTTAGCCGGTATCATGAGGTGGAGGCCAGCCCAGTGCGAATGCCGAGCACAGACGTTGCCACGTCGCTACACCCAGGAACCCCTCTGCGATCTGATGGCGTTCCGGAGGACTCCTGTGGGGAAGGCTGTCCGCCGAGAGTCGTGTCGAGCACCTGGGCATTCGCTTCGTTCGACCAATGGCTGTCCGGGGTGATGGCGTCGGCCCCACCCTGGCCTTCGACGATCATCAGCCCGAGTACGCGCTTCCCGCCACGGATGTCCCACGCAGCATCCATATGTCTGAGCATCTGGCTTCGGCGCGGCATCCAAGTGGTGACGGCCGTGGCTTTGCGCTCGGTCCGCTTGCCTTCGATGACTAGGAGTATCGTGTCGGTCTCAAGGCAAGCGTCGGGCTGCGAGCGTCCTTCGAGGACATACCATTTGCGCAACGTCGGCGCTGTCTCAAGAAGGCGGAGCGCCTCGTCGATCGTAGCGGCGTCACGCGCTACGAGAGACTCTGCTTCGCCTTCGTGGCGGGGCTACCCCATAGATCGTCGGACGCAGGTGCACAGGCGTGGGCGACCAACCACCGGAGCAGGGACCGGGGAGGTTCGAGCCGGCGCTCGTTTTTGCCCCACCAACGAGGGTGGCCTGGAAGCAGCCTGCCCGTCAGGAGGCCGTCAAGTCGGCCCGGCGAACGGGAGCCGAACTGGAGCAAGGGAAGGAGCCAGGTGTCGCCACTTGGATCTCGATCCATCATGGCGTCGAAGACGGGGACCACCTGAGTCAGCGACGAATCGTATGTGCTCATGCAGTGCTTCTCATCCGGCTAACGGCCGCGGTCACCGGCCGGAGGGCGAGCAACGCGAGCCCCCGGTCCGGTGCACTGCGAAGTTAGCTGGAGCATGTTCGCTCACGCCAAGAGATCAGCTGCCCCGAAGCCATGCTGTTCTCCCAGACGGTCTCTTGCACGTTCGCACACAGCGACGACACTATCCGGGAAGTGATTCCCGGCGGGGTTGTTGATCCAGGCGCGAAACGACGCAAGGTCATTTCCGATGACCGTCGCCAGTCGGCTCTCGACCTCCGAAGCGATCAACGGGCGCCCCAGCTTCTTGTCCCAGATGTGGCCGACGACTGTGTTCCGGAAGTCGCGGACTCCGCGTCTGTCAGAGCTCCTTTCGCAGATCGCGGCAGGCCTGAAGAACCTCCTCGGGAAGGATGTCCTTGTAGCGGTCGTAAACCCTCCCCCATTTCGACAGAGTGACGACGAGGTGCGATAGGCACATGCGCCGGAGGATTAGTCTCGTGGAATCCGAGACGTTGGCGAAGAGGGGCGACGTGTCGAATACTTCTAGACTCCGTGTGCCGGGCCACGAGATCGCCGACGTACTCGTTTAGGAACCTGAATGCCTCTACGGCCTTCGCGCGCATTTTGCCAGCTAACGCGCACGATAACCTGCGACGGCTGAGCAACGCGAAGCCGACGTCAGGTTCATTGTGAGGTTAGGCTGCCTCAAGTTTGGCCCTCAACCAGGTCATGAACGCATCCACATTGCTATCGGTCGGGCGGTAGCGCTCCGGAAATAACGCGCTCCCGGTGATCTTAGGAATCCGCCACGCGTTGATTCCCGCTGCGCTACCCGGCGTTGTCGATCGGGTCGGGTATTCCCTCAAGAGACGACCGACCTGCTCCGTTCGTGGAATAAGGTGGATGTGAAGATGAAACTTAGTCGGGGGCTCGTCAAAGACGGACTCGAAGAAATAGACGACGTGCACACGGCGAAGTGGATCGTCTGAGAAATGCTCCAGCCAGTATCGGGTCAGAAGGGCATCGAGCCGTTTGATGTTCGGTCCCAGCGCTGCGAGCTCGCCGGGGCCTAGGTCGGCGATTTCCATTCGATGGAAGCGTGGCTGCATAGCCAGCCAACCGAGAAAACCCTCAGTGCCTCCGTACTGGTTGACCACCCAATCACCGGGAAGTGTAAGGATGCCACCGCGCACTCCGTCAAGCTCCTGAGAGCGCTTGCATCCAGCGCATTCATCTTGATACGCCGTTGATGTCATCGCGCCGGGCGGTCTCCGCAGCCTAACGTCCAGGATCAGCCGCGGCCAGAGGCCGGCGGCTGCATCCTGAAGTTATGCGCCTCATGATTCGCCACCGAACCGGGCTCATAATCTGTCTCGGTTACCCCTTCAGCTCCTTCTTCAGCTCGTTGAAGAAGCGCCAGTCCGTGCCCTGGGCGATGATCTTGTTGGGGCCGCTCTTGATCAGTCCGGCCTCGTGCAGGCGCAGCGACCAGAAGCGAACCGTGTCGGTCGGATCGATCTCGCGCCACCGATTGTAGGGAAGCTCCTTCAGTGTCTGGAGCGCGTACTCGTAATTCGCGGTCGCGCCGCGCTCGACGAGCAGGCGAGCCGCGCGTTCCGGCTCGGTCGCGCACACCGTAGCGGCCTTCAGGATGGCGCGGATCGCGCGCTTGGTGGCCACCGGGTTCTTCCGCACGAACTCCTTGTTGCCGCCAATCATGCAGCAGATGTACTGGGACCACGGCCGGTCGACCGCGCTGTTGACGACCACGCGGCCGATCTTCTTGGCCCTCAGGTCCTGGGGGTCAGGCGGGAACGCCATGATGGCGTCGACCTTGCCCTCAGCCAGCGAGCGCTGGCCCTCGGCGCCGGGCTGGATGACCCACTCGATGTCCTTGCGCGGATCGAGCCCGACGTGTGCGGCCATCATCGACACGAAGGTGTGATGACTGACACCGAGCTCGGGCACGGAGACTTTCCGACCGCGTAGATCACGGACCGCGCGACGCGCTCGCCGCCGAATAGTTCGAAGCAGCCCACATGGACGCCCGCGAGCAGCACCACAGGATCACCGGCGTCGATCTGCAGGACCGTGTTCGTGGTGTAGGTGACGGCGAGGTCGGTCTCCCCGCCGCGAGCGCCTTCCATGTTGGCCGTCATCGGGGGCCCCTGGAACCTGACGTAGTGCACGTCGGTGAACCCTTCGGCGCGGAGCAGGTCCTCGCCGACGACCTGAGGCGCCACGCAGATGCCGGCAATGTGAGGCAGGCGAATCCGGGTCGTCTCCGGCGACGGTTCTGCGGCCGCTCGTTCGGCGCGCAATCCGAGGAAGCCAGCCGCCCCAGCCCCGTAAGTCCACTCACGAAGTCCCGCCGGCTCCAGCTCTCGTGTCGGGCACTCATGGCGACCTCCTTACCAGCTTCGCGCGCGCTCACGTTGGCAAGCCCACTTTGAGATGTCGCGGTGCGCATAACTATAATTCGGTCTCGGGATATGCGGAACTGTGTAGCGCGGCAAAAGCTGCAGGATGCCGCCGCCTATCACGGATCAGCACCGTCAGCGCCACTCGCGTACCTCCCTGTTCTTCCAGTCACTTGCAGGCCTGACCCGGGTTCCCCGGGCTGCGGTGTTCTGCAACGCCACGTCGCGGTGTATCCCGTCGGCCTATCCCGGCAGGCACAGCCGGGTAACGGGAGCGTCACGCATTGAAGAGCCGGTCCGCGGGGCTTCGCACTCCCGCCGGTCCCCGGTTGAGCACGTGCGTGTAGATCTGGGTGGTGCTGCTGACATCCCTGTGCCCGAGGAGCTCTCGAACGGTGCGGATGTCGTACCCGTCCTCGAGCAGGTGGGCTACGGTGCGCCGTGCGCCGATATTGCCGGGGCGCTCACGCTTGCCCCTGCCCGGCGCGCGTGACGGCCCCGGGCGCTTCAGGAAACGAGTGGCGGCTTGCGGTCGAACCAGGGGCGGGCGCGCTCGAGCTGGCCGCCCAGGCGGAAGAGCGTGGCCTCATCGCCGTAGCGGGCGGTGAGCTGGACGGCGACGGGGAAGCCGCCCTCGGCGCGGCCGAGCGGGAGCATCACGGCCGGCTGGCCCGTCAGGTTGAACCACACCGTGAAGGGCGAGAACGTGAAGACGCGGCGCCAGTACTCGTCCACGTCCTCCATCATCATGTCGATCCACCCGAGCTTCACGGGCAAGGTCGCGAGCCCCGGCGTCAGGAGGACGTGGTAGCGCGCGTGGAACGCGGCCATCTGCCGTCCCAGCCGATGGGCGGCCTGGGTGGCGCGCACGTAGTCCGCCGCGCTCACCTGCTCGCCCTTCTGCGCCGTCCCCACGTGACCCGCTCGACCTCGTCGGGGCGCGGAGGGCGACCCGCCGTGGGATGGCTGGCGAGGTTCACGACGGTATTGGCCGCGGCCAGCGTGAGGAAGGTCGGGACGACGGCGGCGCGGTCGATCTCGGGATCCGCCTCCTCGACGTGGTGGCCGAGATCGACGCAGAGCTTCACCGTCTCCTCGAGCGCGGCGAGGCTCTCCGCGCCGACGGGCGCGCCATTGGGCGCGGTCTTCGTATACGCAATGCGGAGCACGCCGGCATCCGCGCCGACCTCTTCGAGGAACGGCCGGGCCGGCGGCGGGGCCACGTAGGGGTCGCCGGTGCCGGGACCGGCTGTCGCGTCGAGCAGCGCGGCCGAGTCGCGCAGCGACAGGCTCACCGCGTGCTCGGTGGAGATGCCGCCCAGGCCCTCGCCCGCGTACGGCGCCATGGTATTGCGTCCCCGCGTGGGCTTGAGGCCGACGATGCCGCAGCACGCCGCGGGGGCCCGGATCGATCCGAACCCGTCGCTCGCGTGCGCGATCGGCAGCATGCGCGCGCCCACCGCGGCGGCCGCGCCCCCGCTCGATCCGCCGGAGATCCGCGTCAGATCCCAGGGATTCTTCGTCGGGCCATAGAGCTGCGGCTCGCAGGTGAGCGACAGCCCGACCTCGCAGGTATTGGTGCGGCCGAAGATGACGAGGCCGGAGCGCTTGAGCCGCGCGACGTGCTCGCTGTCCGCGGTGGGCGGCGGCGTGTCGGCGAAGAAGCGCGAGCCGCGCGTCATCTTCACACCCGCGAGCGAGGCCGAGAGGTCCTTCAAGAGGAACGGCACGCCCCGGAGCGGTCCCTCGGGCAGGCCGTCGGCGATGGCCTGGCGCCCGTAGTCGTACAGGCGCATCACCACCGCGTTCACCGCGGGGTTGCGCGCCTCCACGCGCTCGATGGCCGCCTCGAGCAAGTCGCCGGGCGCGACCTTGCCCCGCCGCACGAGATCGGCCAGACCGAGGGCGTCGTACTGCTCGTAGTCCACGAACGCGGTCATGCTGCGTGCGTCAGGGCTTGGGCGGAATCACGTAGAGCTGGCCGCCCGTGCGCTTGAACTCCTCGGCCTTTTCCCTGAGGCCCTGGGCCAGCGCCGCCGCGTCGTCGCCCCCGCGTGCTCGAGCGCATACTGCCGCACGTCCTGGGTGATCTTCATCGAGCAGAAGTGCGGGCCGCACATCGAGCAGAAGTGCGCGACCTTGGCGCCCTGGGCGGGCAGCGTCTCGTCGTGGAAGCTGCGCGCCGTCTCCGGATCGAGCGAGAGATTGAACTGGTCTTCCCAGCGGAAGTCGAAGCGCGCCCGCGAGAGCGCGTCGTCCCACTCGCGCGCGCCCGGGTGGCCCTTGGCGAGGTCGGCGGCGTGCGCGGCGATCTTGTACGCGATGACGCCGTCCTTGACGTCCTGCTTGTCGGGCAGGCCCAGATGCTCCTTGGGCGTCACGTAGCACAGCATGGCGGTGCCGAACCAGCCGATCATGGCCGCGCCGATCGCCGAGGTGATGTGGTCGTAGCCCGGCGCGATGTCGGTGGTGAGCGGGCCCAGCGTGTAGAAGGGCGCCTCGTGACACTTCTCGAGCTGCCGGTCCATGTTCTCCTTGATGAGGTGCATGGGCACGTGGCCCGGCCCCTCGATCATCACCTGGCAGTCCTGCTCCCACGCGATCTTCGTCAGCTCGCCGAGCGTGTCGAGCTCGGCGAACTGCGCCTCGTCATTGGCGTCGGCCTGGCAGCCGGGGCGGAGGCCGTCGCCGAGCGAGAAGGAGACGTCGTAGGCCGCCATGATCTCGCAGATCTCGCGGAAGTGCGTGTAGAGGAAGCTCTCCTGATGATGCGCCAGGCACCACTTGGCCATGATGGAGCCGCCGCGCGAGACGATGCCCGTCACGCGCCGGGCGGTGAGCGGCACGAAGCGCAGCAGCACGCCGGCGTGAATGGTGAAGTAGTCCACGCCCTGCTCGGCCTGCTCGATGAGCGTGTCGCGGTAGATCTCCCAGGTCAGCTCCTCCGCCTTGCCGTCCACCTTCTCGAGCGCCTGGTAGATCGGCACGGTGCCGAGCGGCGTCGGCGCAGTTGCGCAGGATCCACTCGCGCGTCTCGTGGATGTTCTTGCCCGTCGAGAGGTCCATGATCGTGTCGGCGCCCCAGCGGGTCGCCCACGTCATCTTCTCGACTTCCTCCTCGATCGAGGAGCTCACCGCGGAGTTGCCGATATTCGCGTTGATCTTGACGAGGAAGCGCCGGCCGATGATCATCGGCTCGCTCTCCGGGTGGTTGATGTTCGCGGGGATGATGGCGCGCCCGCGCGCGATCTCGTCGCGGACGAGCTCGGGGCCATGCCCTCGCGCAGCGCCACGAACTCCATCTCCGGGGTGATGTCGCCGCGCCGCGCGTAGTGCATCTGGGTCACGCGCCGTCCCGGCTTGCCTCGCAGGCCCCAGCGGCCGCCCGCGCCCGGCTCCACGTCGTCGCGCTCGAGGATCCAGTGGCGCCGCAGGGGCGGCAGGCCCTGCTTCAGGTCGACCGCGTAGTCCGGGTCGGTATACGGGCCGCTCGTGTCGTACAGGCGCATGCGCTCGCCGTTGGTGAGGGCGAGGTCCCGCACGGGCACTCGGATGGAGGGATTCGAGCCGGAGAGGTACGTCTTCATGGAGGCCTCCCTTCGCTGGCATTACCCAGGTCAGGTTAGTAGCGGTCGGCAGCGCCACCGCTGCCCTCTCAGCCCGTTCGACCGAGCTCCCGCGTGAATGTGAGGGAATGGTACGTCCAAGCCCGGACGGAAGCAAGGTGGTGGCTGACGCTCGATGCCTGTCGCGGCGGAGCACGATAGACGAAGGTCCACCTTTCGCCTGACTCGGAGCGGAGGGACTGTGGCAGCGTGAGCCACACACGAGAGGAGACCCCCATGTCCAAAGAGGCCCCCTGGCATTCCAAGACGATGGTCCTGGCCGGCGCCTCGCCCGCGGGCGGCGACGAGCGCGTGTACCACGACAACGACGTGTGTTCCATCGGCCAGCGGATCCCGGCGGTCCGGCGGGAAGAGGGCGCGGGGAAGGATTTGAAGCAGTGCCCCACGTGCGCGGAGCTCGGGGCGCGGTCGCGGTAGCCGGCAGAGCCTGGTCAGTAAGGGCCGATTGGAGCCCATCCTGGGGCTCGTGACGGACTGCAGGTTACGCTATAGTCACTGCAGACCCCCGATCGCCAGCGAATCACCTTCGAGCTAGGCTGAGGATGAGCGAAGAGTTCGACCAGAGGACGCGCGAGCTCGATGTGCTGGCCGAGTCGAGCCGGCTCCTCACCTCCTCGCTCGATGCGGGCGAGGTGCTCGACCGACTGGCCGAGATCGCGCAGGCGCGCATCGGCGCCGACATCGCCCGTATCTGGCTTCTCGACGACGCGGGCGAGTCCTTGGAGCTGCGCGCGCAGACGGGCGTCATCCGCGGCACCGCCGGACTGAAGCAGCCGTTGTCGCCGCACGATTCGGTCGCCGGCTGGGTCATCGCCCACAAGGAGCCCATCTGCCTCGCAGATGTGCTGGCGGACGCGCGGCTGATCAATCGCGTGTGGTTCGCAGCCGAGGGGTGGTCTCGCTCCTCTCCGTGCCGATCATGCTCGACGACCGGCCGATCGGGATCCTCGCGTGTCTGTCGCGCAGCCCGGCGGGAGTTCACGCCGGGCGATGTGGCGCTGGCGCGGGCGCTGACCGCGCCAGCGGTGGTGGCGGTGCGCAATGCCGCGCTCTACGCCGACGCCGTCGCACGGCTCGAGGAGCTCGAGGCGTTCCAGCGCGTGGCGTCGGAGACTTTGTCCTCCCCGAGCTCGGAAACCGCGCTCCGCGCGGTGGTCCGCGAGCTGCACGGGCTCCTCCACTCCGACGCCGCCCTGTGCACCCACGTGGACCCGCAGACGCGCCGGCTCCGCATGCTGACGGGCATCGGGACGCTGACCGACGGCATCGCGGGCTACGAGGTGAAGGCCGGCGAGGGCGTGGTGGGCCTCGTGCTGAAGGAGCGGCGGAGCGTGCGGTCCGAGAACTATCTCACCGATTCGCGATTCACCCGCTCGCCCGCCATCGAGGCGTGGGCGCGCGCCGAGGGGATCGTGTCGCTCATCGGCGCGCCCATCCTCGACGCCACCGGTGAGATCATCGCGTTCCTCTGGGCGTTCAACCGCACGCCGCGGCCGTTCACCGCGCGCCACGAAGCGACGATGATGGGCCTCGCCCAGCAGGCCGCTCTCGCCGTTGGCCAGGCGCGGAGCGTCGAGGAGGAGCGCCGCGCGCCCGGCAGACGGCGGCGCTCCTCGACATCGCGCGCGCGTGCACGTCGACGGTCGAGCTCACGCCGCTCCTCAAGGAGATCGCGCGGCGGACCGTGCAGGCCGTGGGCGCCGAGGGCTGCGCGATGTTCCTCTGGAGCGGGGCCCGACTGGTGCCGGTCATGGTCCAGCTCGCCGACGGCCGCGCCGACAGCGCGCTCTGGGAGCGCTTCAACACGCTGCCGCCCCAGTCCTTGGGGAGGTGCCGGCCCACGCCGAGGCCATCCGGTCGCGCCAGCCCGTCATCGTTGCGCGCGGCGGCGAGTGGCAGCACGATGCGTGGTTCCGGGCCTTCGACCTCACCTCTGCCCTCGTCGTGCCGCTCGTCTCACAGGACCAGGTCGTCGGCACCATGACCCTCGTCCACCGCCGGGAGCGGCGCTGGCGGCAGGATCAGCTCGATCTCGCCATGACCATCGCCGCCCAGATCGCGCTCGCCGTCGATACCGCCCGGCACTATCAAGCGGCGCAGCAGCGCACCGCCGAGGTCGAGACGCTGGCGACCATCGGCGAGACGCTGACCTCGACGCTCGATCTGCAGCAGGTGCTCGAGGTCATCGTCGACAGCGCGGTCACGCTCACCGGCGGCCAGCGCGCGGTGGTCTTCGAGCTGGACCAGGCCGGCGGCTCCTCCGTGCCCGCGCCATCCGCGGCATCGACATGGAGCCGCGGTTTGCGCTCCCCTGGGGCAGGGGGCGGCGGGGCGGCGGCGGCGCGTTTGGCTCCCGTGTGGAGTGCCGACGTGCTCGCGCTGCCGCCGCCGGGCTTCGACGACACGCTCGAGGCGTCGGCCATGTCGCTGGATGAGCTCGGCCGGCGGCACAACTTCCGCGGGGTCCTCGGCGTCCCCGTGATCAGCCGCGAAACCGCGCTCGGAGCCGTGTGCGTCTACTGGGACGAGGTGCACGAGCCGGACGAGCGCGAGATCCGGCTCCTGTCCGCTCTCGCCCGCCAGGCGGCGATCGCGCTCGACAATGCGCGCCTGGTGGGCGACCTGCGGCGGACGCTCGACGACCTGCGGGCGGCGCAGGAGACGCTCGTGCGGGGGCCACGCTGCGCGCGGTGGGCGAGCTCGCCGCGGGCGCCGCGCATCACCTCAACAACCTGCTGGCGGTGGTCCTCGGCCGCACCCAGCTCCTCCTCATGAAGAATCCCGACGCGCCGACCGCGACCAGCTTGCGCAGCATCGAGCGGGCGGCCACCGACGCGGCGGAGACCGTCGTCCGGATCCAGGGCTTCACCCGGACGGCCAAGCGCAGCGAGACGGTGTCGTTCGACCTGAACGCGGCCGTGCAGGAGGCGATCGAGTTCACGCGCTTGCGCTGGCAGGACGAGGCCCAGGTGAAGGGCGCGCCCATCGACGTCGCCTTCGAGCAGGGATCGCCGCCCGCGATCTCCGGGCGCAGCGCGGAGATCCGCGAGGTGATGACGAACCTGATCCTGAACGCCGTGGACGCCTTGCCCGCGGGCGGGCGCATCGCCGTCCGGACGCGGGGAGCCGGGACGCGCGGTCGTCTCCGTGAGCGACTCCGGGATCGGTATGTCGGGCGACGTGAAGCGGCGGGTCTTCGAGCCGTTCTTCACCACCAAGGGCGTGAAGCGGACGGGCCTCGGGCTCGCCGTGGCGTACGGGACCATCCGGCGTCACGGAGGCCAGGTCGAAGTCGAGAGCGAGGAGGGTCGCGGAACCACGGTGACCTTCTGGCTTCCCGTCGACGGGCCGCCCAGCGGCGGTCCGTCACTCGAGCGGGTCGGCAGCATCCTCATCATCGACGACGAGGCCGACGTGCGCGAGCTGGTCGCCGACGTGCTGGCCGGGCTCGGCCACAGCGTGACCGTGGCGGGCGGCGGCCGGGAAGGGCTCGCGCGCTTCGAGACGGGCCGCTATGACCTCGTGCTCACCGACCTCGGGATGCCCGACTTCAATGGCTGGGACGTGGCGCGCGCCGTCAAGGCCTCGCGCCCCGACATCCCGGTGCTGCTTCTCACGGGCTGGGCGGACGCGGCGAATCCCGCCGACGTGCCGCACGTCGAGGGGATCATCAAGAAGCCCTTCGACGTGAAGCAGCTCGCGGCGGCAGTCAGCCAGGCGCTCGCCGCCAGCGGTCAGCGACCAGCCTAGATCGGGGCGCGGGCGCCGATAAGGGCCCATCTGCTTCGTTGGCGCCCTCGGCTCGGGCGCTCAACGTAGCAGGGAGTACGCCTCGCGCCCGGCCTTCGGGCGCCGCCTCGCACCTGGACCCTTCTCGCCGCCCCGGCCGGGCGCGCTTAGCGAAGGGGTCTCGACGGCCCCCTCCGAGCCTCCCGACGCGCGCCTAGTCCAGGAGCGCTGGCGGAGGAACCCGGCTAGAGCGATGAGAAGGGTCCAGCTGCGAGGCGGCGCCCGATGGCAGGCAACGCGAGGACTACTCGCGTAGGGGAGTGCGGGGGCCATGTCTGGGCCCCGCAGACGAAAGTTCGTCGGCCCGCTTGTCTCGCGCGCTACGTGGCACGGCCGTCGAGGGCGCCGTACCTGCGCAGATGGGCCCTTATCATCGCTCTAGCCGGTCGCCGGCGTGATGCGGATCAGGACGCTCGTCTTTCGCGCGAGGCCTTTTCGGATATAACGGCCCATGAAGAGCGGCACCGTGAGCCAGTACTTCCGCCGGTAGTCGCGGAGCAAGGCGTGCTCGAGGTCGGGGCGATCGTCCACCCATTCGGCGCGGCCCTCGAACGCCGGGCCGTCCTTGGCGCCGACGTGCACGGTGACGCGGCCGCCGTCCCGGATGCGCCGCGCCTTCAGGCTGTCCCGCTTCGTCGTGAAGTACACGTGCCCGTCACGCGGCCAGAGCCAGGTCGGGACCGTGCCGGGCTTGCCCGCCCGACTATACGTCGTCACGTACATGTATCGCGCGTCGTGGAGGGCGCGAGTCATCTGGGTGTCGAGCGGCGTGTCCAGGACGGTGCCTCCTCGGCGAAGCGCTTGCACCGGTTCGGGCGCTAGCCTACCATGTGGGCGCTCGATTCGCCGGCGACGCCGGCAAGGAACGCACCCCGAGCCGTTCCCTTCGCGGGGACGGGAGCGAACTGGAGAAGCCATGCCTCCACATCGTCATGCCTACCGCCCCGTCGTCATGGGCAAGCGCGGTGCCGTCACCTCCGCACACCCGCTGGCCTCGATGGCCGGCATTCGCGTCCTCCTCGACGGCGGCAATGCGGTGGACGCGGCGGTGGCCGTCGCCGCCGCGCTGAACGTCGTCGAGCCGTTCATGTCGAGCGCGGGCGGGATCGGGCTCATGGCGATCTCGCGCGGCGGCGGACGCGAGCGTCACGTGCTCGACTTCATCGGCCTCGCGCCCCGCGCCTCCGACCCGAGCCGGGCCACCGAGGACGAGCTGGCGGGCGGCCCCAAGTCCTGCGCCACGCCGGGAAACCTGGGGGCTGGCTCGCCGCGCTCGAGCGCTTCGGCTCCATGCCGCGCGAGCGCGTCTTCGCGCCCGCCATCGAGATGGCGGAGAACGGCGTGCCGCTCACGTCGATGAACGTGACGTTCTTCGAGCGGGCGCAGGCCGCGCTCGATCAGTCGGCCGAGGCGAAGCGCCTGTATCTCGGCAATGGCAGCCCGCGGCCGGGCAAGGTCGTGACGTACAAGGAGCTCGCCGGGACGTTCCGCCAGGTGGTCGAGGGCGGCGCGGAGGTCTTCTACCGCGGGCCGATCGCTCGCGCCATCGCGCGCGCCGTAGGCGAGGCGGGCGGGTGGCTCACCGAGGCGGACCTCGCGGAATTTTCGCCCGAGTGGCGGGAGCCGCTCGCTATCGACTATCGAGGGTGGGAGGTCTCGACGGTGCCCCCGCCGTTCTCGGCATTTCAGATGCTCGAGACGCTCAATGTCCTCGAGGGCTATGACCTGGGCGCGTGGGGGCACAACTCCGAAGACTATCTCCACCACCTGATCGAGGCGATCAAGCTCGCCTCCGCCGATCGCCTCGCCTATGCCTACGCGGGCGAGACGCCCACGCGCGGCCTCGTGTCCAAGGCCTATGCCGCCTCGCAGCGGGCGCGCATCGACGGGCGCGCGCGGCGGTGAGCGAGGGCGAGCGCTTCGATTCCGTCAAGCTTCCCCAGCAGATCGGCGAAGGCTATCCCGCGCAGTTCGCCAATGAGCAGACCACGCACTTCGCGTGCGCCGACGCCGACGGCACGGTGGTCTCGGTGACGCAGACGCTCGGCATGGTCTTCGGCTCGGGCTTCGCCGTGCCCGGCACCGGCCTCGTGCTGAACAATATCCTCAAGTGGATGGACCGCGATCCCGCGTCGCCGAACGTGCTGCGGCCGGGGAAGAAGGCCGGGACCATGATGTCGCCGACCCAGGTGTTCAAGGACGGTGCCTTCGCGCTCAGCATCGGCACGCCGGGCTCCTACGGGATCCTCCAGACGCAGCCGCAGATGCTGCTGAACGTGCTCGAGTTCGGGTTGAACGTGCAGGGAGGCCATCGAAGCGCCGCGGGTGCGCATCTACCGGGACCGCCTGGTCGACGCGGAGGCGCGCATCCCCGAGGCGACGCGCGAGGGCTCGCCCGGCGCGGGCATCAGGTCAACGCCCTCGAGGAGTGGTCGTGGGTGGTGGGGGCGGGCAGGGCATCGCCCGCGACGCGGAGTCGGGCGCGCTCATGGCGGGGGCGGACCCGCGGCGCGACGGCTACGCGCTGGCGATCTGAGGCGCGCCCCCGATGAGCGCTTGCGCGAAGAGGCCTGGCCGCAATCCGAAGTCACTCGCAGTGAGGTAACCCGATGAGCGCGTTGCGCGAAGGGGCCCGGCCGCCCGACCGAAGTCACTCGCAGTAAGGCAACCCGATGAGCCTGAACGACCGGATGGCGGTCGTGACGGGCGCGGGGTCGGGGATCGGGCGCGGTGTCGCGCTCGCATTGGCCGCGCGCGGAGCCGCCGTCGCGGCGGTCGACCTCGACGGGGCCTCGGCCCAGGAGACGGCCGGCCTCATCGCCTCGGCGGGCGGGCGCGCGGAGCCGTTTCAGTGCGATACGAGCAAGGGCATCGAGATCGATCGGGCCGTGACGGTGGCCGTCCGCGCGCTCGGCCCCTCGAGATCATGGTCAACAATGCCGGGATCCTCGACGGCTATTTCAACGTCGACGAGATGGACGAGACCCTCTGGCGCCGCGTGATCGACATCGACCTGACCGGCGTCTTCCTCGGCTCCAAGCGCGCGCTCGCGGAGATGCTGCCGCGCGGCCGCGGGCGCATCGTCAACATGGCCTCGGTGGCCGGCCTGAACGGCACGGGCGGCGGCGCGGCGTACGTCGCGGCCAAGCACGGCGTGGTCGGGCTCACCCGCCAGATGGCAGTGGTGTACTCCTCGCGCGGCGTGACGATCAATGCCGTGTGCCCCGGGCCCATCTTGACCAACCTGCGCCGGCACTCGCAGGAGATCCTCGGGCCGGACGTCCCCGACATGAGCGGGCGGGGCATCGCGGTGAGCGAGGAGCAGGTCCGCGCGGTGGTCCCGGCGGGGCGCCGCGGGACCGTCGAGGACATCGCCTCCGCCGTCTGCTACCTCTGCCTCCGACGAGGCGGGTTACATCACCGGGCATACCATGCTCGTCGATGGTGGCTGGCGGGCCAAGTGACGCCCGCCGCGGGGCGCCGATAAGGGCCCATCTGCTTCGTTGACGCCCTCGGCGCGGGCGCTCAACGTGCGGGGAGTACGCCTCGCGCCCGGCCTTCGGGCGCCGCCTCGCAGCTGGACCCTTCTCGCCGCCCCGGCCGGGCGCGCTCGGTGCGTGCGCGGGGCGCCGATAAGGGCCCATCTGCTTCGTTGACGCCCTCGGCGCGGGCGCTCAACGTACGGGAGTACGCCTCGCGCCCGGCCTTCGGGCGCCGCCTCGCAGCTGGACCCTTCTCGCCGCCCCGGCCGGGCGCGCTCGGTGCGTGCGCGGGGCGCCGATAAGGGCCCATCTGCTTCGTTGACGCCCTCGGCGCGGGCGCTCAACGTACGGGAGTACGCCTCGCGCCCGGCCTTCGGGCGCCGCCTCGCAGCTGGACCCTTCTCGCCGCCCCGGCCGGGCGCGCTCGGTGCGTGCGGCGGGGCGCCGATAAGAGGCCCATCTGCTGCGGTACTGGCGCCCTCGGCGCGGGCGCTCAACGTACGGGGAGTACGCCTCGCGCCCGGCCTTCGGGCGCCGCCTCGCAGCTGGACCCTTCTCGCCGCCCCGGCCGGGCGCGCTCGGTGCGTGCGCGGGGCGCCGATAAGGGCCCATCTGCTGCGTACGACGCCCTCGGCGCGGGCGCTCAACGTACGGGAGTACGCCTCGCGCCCGGCCTTCGGGCGCCGCCTCGCAGCTGGACCCTTCTCGCCGCCCCGGCCGGGCGCGCTCGGTGGGATCGGCGGGTTACTGCGGCGGCTTCGCCGGCGGCGGTTTTGGGATGGGCGCTCCTCGCTACCCGCCCCCTTCGGGGTGGCTGGACCCCTCCCCGTGGGTTCTCTGGTGGGGGCCCCTAGGTATTGTATTTTTGCTTTTCTGTCACTTGGAAGACGGTCATAATGCCTTTGGCCTAGATGGGAGGCGCCGGGCGGCGGCTCCCACAACCTATTCGTGACGGAGGAAACCGGAATGGCGAAGGCGAAGAAAGTAGCGTTCGGCGGTTACGCGATCAACTTCAAGGGGTGCACCGACTCGCTCGAGGACATCATGGGTCCGAAGCCCATCGGTCCCTCCGAGATGACGAAGAAGATCTGGGCCTACGTCAAAAGGAAGAAGCTGGGCAAGAAGTAAGGTTGCCGGACCCTGGCCGGATCGTCCTGACCCTGCCCGGCGCCTTCAGGACGCTCCGGTTGCGAAGACGCTCCGAAGCGGCTCATCTCTTCCGGACTTGCTCGCGCTGGTCTGGACGGCTCGCGCTTGACTTGCTCGCGCTCGACGCCGAAACTGCGAGCGTGACCCCGAAATTCCCGAAGGAGAGAGCCGATGATCATCGCCGCCACCGACCGCTCGACGTACCTCGACGTCTCCAAGATCGAGTGGGAGCCCACGAAGTTTCCCGGCGTGTACATGAAGCGCCTCTACGAAGATCCGTCGGGAAAGCTCACGACGCTCACGAAGATGGATCCGGGTGCCGTGCTGCCCGACCACCGGCACGTGGGCCTCGAGCAGAGCTTCGTCATCGAGGGCGCGCTCGTGGACGAGGACGGCACGTGCACGGCGGGCAACTTCGTCTGGCGGCGCGCCGGCTCGGTGCACCGCGCCTGGTCGCCGGATGGCTGCGTCGTGCTGGGTACCTTCGACACGCCGAACGAGTTCCTGTAAACCCCGCTCAGCCGCCGAGCGCCTTGCGAATCTGACCGAGAATCCGGGATCAGCCCGCGCGGGGCAGGGCGACCCGGACGCGTGAGCGGCGCTCGGTGGGGCGCCGCACCGGCGGGGGCACCGGCCGCTTCGGCTCCGGCGCCGTTTCGATGCCGGTCTCGTGGAATCCGTACTGAAGGAGGGCGCGGGCGTCGCGGAATGACAGGCTCCGCGTCTGCGCCCCCAGCACGATCAGCAGGAACCGCTCGCCCGCCCGCCACGCCGAGACCGCCAGGTTATAGCCGGCCTCGCGGGTGAAGCCCGTCTTCAGCGCCTGGACGCCGCCCGGGTCCTGGAAGAGCGGAATGCGCCGGGCATAGACGCGCCCGCGGTACACGAAGTTCGCGCCGCCGAGGAGCGGCCGCGCGGCGGGTTGATCCTGGAGCAGCCGGCCGGTGAGCTTCGCGAGATCCTCGGCCGTGCTGCGCTGGGCCGGATCGGGCAGCCCGTGAGCATTGGCGTAGTGGGTGGAGTGCAGCCCCAGGGCCTGGGCCTTGGCGTTCATGCGCACGACGAATGCCTCCTCCGTGCCCCCGATGTGCTCGGAGACCGCGGTCGCGGCGTCATTGGCGGAGGCGATCGCCACGCCCTCGAGCAGGGTGCGGAGCGGTACCGTCTCACCGGCCTTGAGCCCCATGCGATAGCGCGGGTCTGCGCCGCGCGCTGGCTGATCACGACGGGCTCGTCCCACTGCGCCTCGCCGGCCTCGATCGCCTCGCAGGCCAGGTACAGCGTCATCAGCTTGACCAGGCTCGCGGGCGCGTGGTCCTCGGACGGATTCTTCGAGAAGAGCACCTTGCCGTTGGCGTCGAGGAGAAGCACCGACTCGCGCGCTGAGGACAGGGCGCCGCCCGTTCTGGGCCGACGCCGGATCCGCGACGAGGGCGAGTACTGCAGCGAGGAGGATAATTCCGACGCGCACTACCGACCATCTTATCCGTCGCGGGCGCCCGCGCACAAGGAAAACGCTCAGCGGACGGCGCGCTTCAGCTCCTTCGACGGCTTGAAGCGGGGCAAACGGCCCGCGGAGACGTTCATCGGTTGGCCTGTGCGCGGGTTCTTGCCCTTGCGCGGCTTGCGGCGGGCGACGGAGAAGGTGCCGAATCCGACGAGGGTCACGGGCTGACCGCGCTTCAAGGAGAGCCGGATGGAGGCGAGGAGCGCGCGCAGCGCGCGGTCCGCCGCGGCCTTCGTCCACCCGCTAGCGGCGGCCATCGAGGACACCAGGTCGACTCGAGTCACGACCGGACAATTCCTCCCCGCCGGGCAACGATGCGACGGCCCGGGGATGCTAGCAAGGTTGCGTTGGCGGGTCAAGCGTCGAGTGGTATCGTTGACCCGCGGTGAAACGGGTTCTGCTGTTCACGATGGAGGGCAGCGTCGACGGCGAGGCCGCGCTTGCGTTTCTTCAGGCGCGCGGCGCGGCGGTGGACCTCTTCGACGTGGGCAAGGACCCCGCCGCGAGCCTCGAGCTGTTCCGCCGCCTCGGCCGGCTCGGAGTGCCGACCATCGTGATCGACGACCGCGCCTTCGTGGGCTTCGAGGCGCACCGGCTGGAGATCGAGGCCCTCGTCCGGGAGTGATGGAGCCAGCCTACGGATTGTGGGTCAGTTTCACCACCGGCCCCAGTGCCGCGTTGCGTTGACTCCAAACCGGACCTGGGGTATAAACAGCCGACCATCAGCGTCGTCCCCACCAGAGTCGAGATCGCAGAGGAGACTTCCACACATGAACGGAACTGACATCACGTACCGGCGCGCCGCAGCGCTGCTCGTACCGGTGCTGCTGCTCCTCGCCTTCCTCGCCCTTGCCGTGGTCCCCGCGGCGCTGGCCCAGTCGCCGCCGGCGGTCCCCGGCGCCCGGGGACTGTGGCCGCGGCGGCGCCCGTCAAGCACGGCGGCGGCGAGGCGAACCTGATCGTCCCCGACCTCGGGCAGGCGCGCTTCGTCGGCATGAACGGGCGTGCGCTCCTGCAGCTCGGCCTCATCGTCTGCGTCCTCGGGCTGATCTTCGGCCTCGTCATCTACAGCCAGCTCAAGAACATGCCCGTGCACAAGTCCATGCGGGACATCTCGGAGCTGATCTACGAGACCTGCAAGACGTACCTGATCACCCAGGGGAAGTTCATCCTGCTCCTCGAGGTCTTCATCGGCGTCATCATGGTGTTGTACTTCGGCTTCCTCCTGCACTTCGACGCCTCGCGCGTGATCATCATCCTGCTGTTCAGCCTGATCGGCATCGGGGGCAGCTACGGCGTGGCGTGGTTCGGCATCCGCATCAACACGTTCGCCAACTCGCGCACCGCCTTCGCGAGCCTCGGGGGCAAGCCGTTCCCCGTCTACGCGATCCCGCTCAAGGCGGGCATGTCCATCGGCATGCTCCTCATCAGCGTCGAGCTGTTCATCATGCTCTGCATCCTGCTCTACATCCCCGGGGACTATGCCGGCGCGTGCTTCATCGGCTTCGCCATCGGCGAGTCGCTCGGCGCCGCCGCGCTCCGGATCGCGGGCGGCATCTTCACCAAGATCGCCGACATCGGCTCCGACCTGATGAAGATCGTCTTCAACATCAAGGAGGACGACGCCCGCAACCCCGGCGTCATCGCCGACTGCACGGGCGACAATGCCGGCGACTCGGTCGGGCCCAGCGCCGACGGCTTCGAGACCTACGGCGTGACCGGCGTGGCGCTCATCTCCTTCATCCTGCTCGCCGTCCCCCAGCAGCTCGTGCAGGTGCAGCTCCTCGTGTGGATCTTCGTGATGCGCGTCATGATGATCGTGGCGAGCGGCGTCTCCTACCTGCTCAACGAGAGCGTCGCCAAGGGCCGCTACGCCAATGCCACCAAGATGAACTTCGAATCCCCCTGACCTCGCTGGTCTGGGTCACCTCGATCATCTCGGTCGGGATCACGTACCTGGTCTCCTGGCTCCTCATCGCCAACCTCGGCGACGGATCCCTCTGGTGGAAGCTCTCGACGGTCATCACCTGCGGCACGCTCGCGGGCGCCATCATCCCCGAGCTGGTCAAGATCTTCACCTCGACGGAGTCGGGGCACGTGCGCGAGGTCGTCATCTCCGCGCGCGAGGGCGGCGCCTCGCTCAATATCCTGTCCGGCCTCGTCGCCGGGAACTTCAGCGCCTACTGGCTCGGCATGACCATGGTCGTGCTGATGGGCATCGCGTACCTGGTCAGCACGCTGGGCCTGGGGGCCCTCATGGTCGCCCCCGCCGTCTTCGCCTTCGGCCTCGTGGCATTCGGCTTCCTCGGCATGGGGCCGGTGACCATCGCCGTCGACTCCTACGGACCGGTCACCGACAATGCCCAGTCGGTCTTCGAGCTCTCGGTCATCGAGACGCTGCCGAACATCAAGCAGGAGATCAAGAAGGACTACGGCTTCGACGTCAACTTCGAGTCGGCCAAGCACATGCTCGAGGAAAACGACGGGGCGGGCAATACCTTCAAGGCGACGGCCAAGCCGGTGCTGATCGGCACCGCCGTGGTCGGGGCGACCACCATGATCTTCTCGATCATCGTGATGCTGACGGCGGGCCTCACCGAGAACCTCGACAAGCTGTCGCTGCTCCACGCGCCCTTCTTGCTCGGGCTCATCACCGGCGGCTCCATCATCTACTGGTTCACCGGCGCGTCGACCCAGGCGGTGACGACGGGCGCGTACCGAGCCGTCGAGTTCATCAAGGCGAATATCCGCCTCGACGGCGCGGCCACGGCCTCCGTCGCCGACAGCAAGAAGGTGGTCGAGATCTGCACGCAGTACGCCCAGAAGGGCATGTTCAACATCTTCCTCACCGTGTTCTTCTCGACGCTCGCCTTCGCGTTCCTCGAGCCGTACTTCTTCATCGGCTACCTGATCTCGATCGCGCTCTTCGGCCTCTACCAGGCGATCTTCATGGCCAATGCCGGCGGCGCCTGGGACAACGCCAAGAAGGTGGTCGAGGTCGACCTGAAGGAGAAGGGCACGCCGCTCCACGCCGCCTGCGTCGTGGGCGACACCGTGGGCGATCCGTTCAAGGACACCTCGTCGGTGGCCATGAACCCGATCATCAAGTTCACCACGCTCTTCGGGCTGCTCGCGGTGGAGCTGGCGGTGAAGCTGACCGCCGAGCGCGGGTCGGGGTTGAGCCATACGCTCGCCGCGATCTTCTTCGCAGTCTCGCTGGTGTTCGTCTGGCGCTCGTTCTACGCCATGCGCATCCACTCGGGAGAAGCGCCTGCCGCGACCGCGAAGGCGCAGGTCCGCCGCGCAAGCTGAGGTCCGGAGGCGGCTCCGCCGGGACCACCTGCCGCCGTTTCGAGCGCCGGCTCCGCCGGCGCAACCCCTTCATGGGGAGGCATCGGAGGGGGCCGTCGAGGCCCCCTCCGACTACTCAATGGGGTCGAGCTCTTCCAGTGAGCGGCCGCTCGTCTCCACGTGGAAGAGCACGGTGATGGCGAGGCCGAGCAGGCAGACCACGGCGAGCAGGTAGAGCAGGCCCGGCACGCCGATCCGCACCCTCAGGACAGGCAGAAGGAAGATCCCGAGCGCCGCGCCGAGCTTGGCCGCCCCCGCGGCGAAGCCGTGGCCGGAGGCCCGCACCTCCGTCGAGAACAGCTCCGCCGGGAGGATGAACGTCGTGGCATTGGGGCCGACGTTCGCTGAGCACGTTGCCATCACGATGATCGGCAGGGCCACCGCGATGATGAACAGGTCGAATCCGTCGAGGAAGACGCCCATGGCCGACAGCCACCAGATCTTCCAGTGCATCGGGGTGAGCGCGCTTTCGTCGAGGATGCGGTCGAGCGCCTGGCCGGGGTCGGGGGTGGCCGCAGCTTCTCGCGCCATGGCGGCGCGAGGATAGCATGCCGGGATGATATGATCGCGGGGCCGTCGATCAGTTTGGACGCGCGATGCCGAGAGACCGGCCCGAGCAGGAAACGCGAGGACAGGATGACCGTGCACCAACACCACGATCCGCGATCGTCGGGCCGCGCGCGCGCCCGCGTCAGCGCCCTGCACGTCCTGGGGCTCTTCGTCTTCTACACCGCGCTGGCCTTCGGCGTCTTCGCCTTCACGTTCTTCTACATCTTCACCGGGATCGAGTTCCGCCTCGTCATCATCCTGACGCTCGTCATCGGCGTGGTCGCCACCTTCGCCCACGTGAAGGCGGGCCGCCGCACGCGCGTCGACTCGCTCGTCGACAAGGGGCTCTGACCGGCCCGCGCCCGTGCCGGCCCTGCTCTTCCCGCGCCCCATCGGCGAGCCGGAGATCGCGAAGATCGCGGCGCTCGCCGACCCCGTGCTCCGCAACCTCTGGATCACGACGGCGTACCACGACTTCGCCGTGGGCATGGCGCGCCTCGTCGGGCCCGCCAACGTCTCCTGGCCCGCCTTCGCGACCTGGGCGTCGAAGACCGCGGGCGCGTCGATCCGGGGCGACGTGCTGCCGCGCCGCATCCGGGACGTGCTCAGCCGGTCCTGGGCGTACCGGCGGGCGGTGGCGCTCGTCAAGCTCCGCCTGTCGGGCACTCAGGTCGAGATCGACGTGGACATCTTCGACGCCATCCGCGAGGCGGTGGCCGCGGTGAGTCAGCAGATCGCGGCTGGGAACCTCACGGTGTTCCAGGAGCTCGGGCCGCTCTTCGCACGCATGGTCGCTACGTTCGACGGCCCGGGGCCGTGCGATCCTGCGCGCCGTGCCGCGCTCGTCGCCTGGGTTCAGGCGCTGGACGGAGACGCGGTGGCCACCGCCAGGCTGCGGACCGTCTTCGGGCAGTATTGCGACGCCCTGCTCGATGCCGAGCGCATGCTCCGGGCTGATCAGATCCTGCTCGCGAACGGGCTCGCCGGACTCACCGAGCAGATCCGGCTGCAGCCGAATATCCAGGGCGCCCTCGACGCGCCCATCGAGACGAGCCTCGGCGCGTGGCTCGAGCGGACTGTCGCCCGGCTCCCCGAGGCGGTCCGGGCCGGCGCGCGGCCGGTGCTGCGGCTCGTCGTCATCGAAATCGAGGCGGTCTGGCGGCGCGTCGCCACCGAGCTCTTGATGCAGCTCGGGACGCCCAGCGGCGATTTCGATCTCGGCCGGGATGTGCCCGCGCCGCCGGGCGGGCCGCTCTTCCCGGAGGACCTCGGAGCGATCCGGGGCCCCGAGCTCGTCGCACTCCTCGCGGAATACGATCGGACCGGCGGAACGGGCGTCGGCAGTGGCGCGGACGACTGGGCGAAGCTCCCGGAGCGCATGAACTACATCCTGAATCTCTTCCGCTCGCGCCAGCAGGACGGCGCGCTGCTACGCCCGCCGTTCACAGACGCGCAGTGGGCCGAGATGCAGGAAGGACGAGTTCCGCCCGGCGATCTCTGAGCGACTCGGCACTCGGCATCGCTGGCCCGCGCGATGAGGTAGGATGGGCGGGTCGTGGATGCCCTCGCAGACTTGATCGGCGATAGCCCCGCCATGGTCGCCCTGCGGCGACAGGTTCAGCAGCTCGTTCGCTCCGCCGCGGTGGCGGTCCGCCCTCCCTCGCTGCTGATCCTCGGCGAGACCGGATCGGGCAAGGGCCTGCTCGCGCGCTCGCTGCATCGAGCCGGGCCGCGCGCGGCCCAGCCGTTCATCGACGTCAACTGCGCCGCCATCCCGGAGCGCCTGCTCGAGGCCGAGCTGTTCGGCTACGAGAAGGGGGCCTTCACCGACGCGCGCCAGGCCAAGCCCGGCCTGTTTCAGCTCGCCCATCGCGGCATGCTCTTTCTCGACGAGATCGGCCTGCTCGCCGCGGCCCTTCAGGCCAAGCTCCTCACCGCGCTCGAGCAGCGCGCCGTGCGGCGCCTCGGCGGCACCCGCGCCGAGCCCGCCGACGTGTGGATCGTGGCCGCCACCAACGAGGATCTCCGCGCCGCGGTCGCGAGCCAGAGCTTCCGCCAGGATCTCTACCACCGGCTCGCCGTCGTCACCCTGACCTTGCCGCCGCTCCGCGAGCGCGGCCTCGACGTGCTGATCCTCGCCGAGCACCTCCTCGCGCGGGCCTGCGCGGACTACGGGCTCGCCGAGCGGACGTTCTCCCCCGACGCGCGCGACGCGCTCGCCGGCTACTCCTGGCCCGGCAATGTCCGGGAGCTCGGCAATGTCCTCGAGCGGGTGGTCCTGCTGAGCGATGCGCCGATCGTCACCGCCGCCGCGCTCGGCCTGTCCATCACGAGCGCGGCGGGCCCGTCGCCCGCCTCGGAGTCGCCCGATCCGCTGTCCTGGCACAAGCAGATGAGCGAGCACCTCCACGCCGCGCTCGTCCGGACCAACTGGAATATCTCGCGGACCGCGGTGGCGCTGGACATCTCGCGCAATACGGTGCGTGCGCGGATGGCGCGCTTCGGGCTCGGCCGAGCGCCGGGCGCGCGCGCGGCCTCGCCGTCGTCCCGCTCGATGCCGGCGGCCCGGCGCGCGGGCGCTCCAGGGTCCACGGCGTCGCCGATTCCCGCCACCGCACCGGTCGCCGCCGACACCCGGACGCCGCCCGTGACCCCAGTGCGGATGAGCGTGCGCTCGGAGTCGCGCGAGGTCGGCTTCCTCCGCGTCGACCTGGCCATTGCCCCGGGCTCGGACGGGCTGTCCGAGAGCACGCGGACGGTCGACGAGCTGCTCGACAAGATCCGGAGCTTCGGCGGTCGCATCGAAGAGCTGGGGCAGACGGCGATCATCGCGGCATTCGGCGTCGAGCAGCCGGTCGAGGATGGCGCGATCCGGGCCGCGCTGGCAGGCCTGGCGGCGCAGCGGATGACCGAGCAGGGCCGCACCGATGACCGGGCCCCACGGTGCGCTGCGCCGTCCACGTGACCACCGTCCCAACGCGGCAGGTGGGTGAGGTGACCTTCGTCGACGTCGCGGACAAGCAGACCGCGCTCTATGCGCTCGAGCGGCTCGCGCCCCCGGCCGGCGCCATCGCCGTCAGCGAGGAGGCGGCCCCGCTCCTGCGCCGGCGCTTCTCGCTGATTCCGATGGCCACGACGACCCTGGCCGCCCCTCGCGCGTATCGCATCGCGGGCTTCGAGAGCACGCGGTTTCGATCCGGCGGACGCATGGCCGGCTTCGTCGGGCGCACCGCGGAGCTGCAGCTCTTGACCCAGCATCTGGAGCTCGCCATGTGCGGGCAGGGCCGTCTCGTGGGGATCGTCGGCGAGCCCGGCATCGGCAAGTCGCGGCTGCTCTATGAGTTTCGCCAGAGCTTGCCGCCCGGCGAGGTGACGTATCTCGCCGGCCAGTGCGTGTCCTACGGCGTCGGAGCACCGTTCTTGCCCATCCTCGACCTCGTCCGCGCCGCCTGCGGAATCGCCGACACGGATGCGCTCGATCTCGTCGCCGACAAGGTGAGGCGGACGCTCAGCGCCCTCGACCTCGACGCCGACGAGTGGGCGCCGTTCCTCCTGCACCTGCTCGGCGGCCCCGCGGGCGATCGGCTCGCGGCACTGAGCCCGGAGGCGGTGAGCGCCCGGACCCTGGAGGCGCTGGTCCGCATGAGCGTGTCGGCGAGCGCGCGCCAGCCGCTCGTGATGGTCGTCGAGGACGTGCACTGGATCGACCGCGCCTCCGAGGCGTATCTGGTGTCCTTCGCCGAGCGCCTGGCCGGCTCCCGCATCCTGCTGCTCCTGACCTATCGATCGGCCGAGCGACCGAGCCTGATCGAGCGCGGGCCTCGCGACCCAGATCGCGCTGCCGCCGCTCACCGTCGGACGAGACGGCGGGCATCGCGCGCTCCGTCTTCGGCGCCGGGGTGGACGAGGAGGCCGTCCGCCTCGTGGCTGCCCGGGCGGGAGGCAATCCGCTGTTCGCGGAAGAGCTGACCCTCGCCGTCGCCGAGAGCGCCGCCGACGGAGCCCGCACGGTCCTGCCCGCGGCCGGGGCGGCGTCGGCGCTTCCCGCGACGCTCCAGGGGCTCCTCACGAGCCGGCTCGAGCGCCTCGGCTCCTCGAAGGCCGTCGCGCAGATCGCCGCCACCATCGGCCACGCGTTCTCGCTCCCGATGCTCGAGGCCGTGGCGGAGACCGATCCCGCGGCGCTCGCGGAGGCGCTCGATCGCCTCGCCGAGGCCGAGGTCATCGTCCCCGAGGGGAGTGCCGGCGTGGACTACCGCTTCCGCCACGCCTTGATCCGCGACGCGGTCTACCAGAGCCAGGGCCCGGCGCTGCGCCAGCAGGCGCATGCGCGCGTGGCGCGCGCCCTCGAGGTGACGTTTCCCGAGCAGGCCGCGGCGCATCCGGAGCTGGTGGCGCTGCACCTCACCGAGGCCAGACAGGAGCGCGCCGCGATCGCCTGGTGGGTGCGCGGCGGCACGCGGGCGCGGCAGCGGGCGGCCTACGCGGGCGCCATCGAGCAGCTCCGGCGCGGGCTCGATCTCCTGCCCGCGGCGCTGCCGCCCGGCCCCGATCGCGACCGCATCGAGCTCGAGGTCAAGGTCTCGCTCGGCATCAGCCTGCAGGCGACGCTCGGCTTCGCCGCCCCCGAGGTCGGCGAGATCCACGCCCGCGCGCGCGAGCTGTGCCGGACGGTGGAGGGCGGCCCGCTGCTGCTGGGCGCGCTCGGCGGCCTCTTCCTCTACTACCTCTACCGGAGCGATTTCCGGTCCGCGCGGGAGATGGCCGAGCAGCACCTGCAGGTGACCGAGATCATCGGGGCGAGGAACCGGCTCTGCGCGAGCTACTCGGCCCTCGGCTATACCGCCTTCCAGGTCGGCGCTCCCGCGGAGGCGCGCGCGCACTTCGAGCGGTCCATCGAGCTGATCGACACCTACCCGCGGCCCGAGGGGACGGGGCTCACGCCGAACAATATCGGCGTGGCGTCGGAGTCGATGCTCGCGCTGACCCTGTGCCTGCTCGGCCACCGCGAGGCCGCCGCGGTGGCCATCGACGGCGCGCTCGCCCGCGCCGAGCGCTGCCCCCCGGCGAGCGGGCCTTCAGCACCGCCTATGCGCTGACCTGCGCGAGCCGGCTGCGCCTGATGATGGGCGAGCCGCTCGAAGCCCGGCGCTGCGCGCAGGAGGCCATGCGGATCGGCCGCGAGCACGGCTTCGCGGCTCCACGTCGGCGCGGGCGCACTGGCCGATTGCGCGGCCCGCATCGCGCTCGGCGAGGGCGCCGCCGACGAGCTCGCCCAGGCGCTCGCCGCCTGGCGCGGGCGCGGCCTGGACCTCGACGCCCCGTACTGGCTCGCCGCGATCGCCGCGGGCCGGCGGGCGGCGGGCCGCCTCGACGATGCGCGCGCGATGCTCGACGAGGCGATCGTGCAGATGGAGCGACACGGCGAGCGGGTGCACGAGTCCGAGCTGTACCGGCTGCGCGGCGAGCTGATCGCGGAGCGCGGCGGCGCCGACGCCGAGGCGGCGCTTCCCGATCTCGAGCGCGCCCTCGGCGTCGCGCGCGCCCAGGGCGCGCGCCTGCTCGAGCGCCGGGCGGCGGTGAGCCTGCACCGGGTCCTGTCCGCCCTGGGCCGGCCCGGCGCCTCGCCCCTCGCCGAATCGGCCGCGAACGGAAGGATATCGCCATGACGCTTCCCGCGTACGTTCAGCGCGGCGGAGAGCTGGTCTACCAGGTGCCGTACGCCGCGCGGAACGCCACCCAGTTCATCTTCCTCCTCCGGGCCGACGCCGCGCGGCTCGCCGCGACCTTCGCGCGCGACTTCGGCACGCCGTCGGGCGGCGCGGTGGAGGTGCGGCCGGCGATGGGGCTCGTGATCCTCGCGGCCTCGCGCATTCCCGCGATCAAGTCGGCGGCGCCGCCGGACAGCGAGCTCGGCGGCGGCATCAGCGAGCTCGAGGTCGCCTTCCTCACGGTGGGCGTCGACGTGCGGCGCCGGCGCCCGGTCGTGTGCGTGCCCTACCTGTTCGTGGATTCCGGGATGGCGGTGGCGGCGGGGCGCGAGCTGTTCGGCCTGCCCAAGCAGCACGGGTTCATCTCGATCGAGGGGCAGAGGTGCCCGCGCGCATCACGGTGGACGCGCTGTCGATCGAGCGCTTCGATCCCGCGGTGCCGTTCACCCCGCATCGGGTCATCGACATCGCGCCGACCGGCGCGGTGCCGGGTCCGCTGGCCATCTGGAAGACCTTCGCCGAGGCGGCCACCGGGCTGGCAGGGGCGCTCGGTCAGGCCTGGCGAGTGGCGCCGCCAGCGGCCGCGCCGTCCGGCGGCTTCCGAGCGCTCCTCGACACGCTGGCGGGCGCCTTCGACCAGATCGCCGACGAGGGGCGCGTGCTCTTCGCCACGCTCGAGGACTTCATCACGGGGACCTTCCCGATCATCGGGCTCAAGCAGTTCCGCGACGTCGCTCAGTCCGATCGCGCCTGCTACCAGGCCATCACGGACGCGCCGATGAAGATCGTGGACTTTCACCGGGGCGGCTTCCTCGGGGACTATGTGGTGAACCTCGGCGATCTCGCGAGCGAGCCCATCCGCCAGGATCTCGGACTGCCGCCCGGACCGATTCGCCCGCTCCTTTCCGCCTGGCTCCGCTACGACTTCCGGCTCGACGCCGGCGTCGAGCTCTGGAACGCCGCGCGCTAGAGCGATGAGAAGGGCCCATCTGCTTCGTTGGCGCCCTCGACCGCCGTGCCACGTAACGCGAGAGACAGATCGGGCCGACGCACTTTCATCTGCGGGGCCCAGACATGGCCCCGCACTCCCCTACGCGAGTACGCCTCGCGTGCGGCCATCGGGCGCCGCCTCGCAGCTGGACCCTTCTCATCGCTCTAGCTGCGTTTCTCCGACAGGCTCCTAGCGCTCGCATGCCCGGGCCCGGCGGGCGCGAGAAGCTGGTGATCCTGGGCGGCGGCGCCGCCGCCATCACCGCGGCGTTCGAGCTGTCCCGCCCCGGCTGGCGGGAGCGCTTCGAGAGCATCACCGTGTACCAGGTCGGCTGGCGCCTCGGCGGCAAGGGCGCGAGCGGGCGCGGCCGCCACGGGCGGATCGAGGAGCACGGCCTGCACCTCTGGCTCGGCTTCTACGAAAACGCCTTCCGCGTCATGCAGGACTGCTATGCGGAGCTGGGCCGCCCGCCGGGTGCCCCGCTCGCGCGCTGGGACGACGCGTTCAAGAAGTCGAGCCGCGTCGTGCTCGAGGATCCGCACCGCGGTACCTGGGCGCACTGGCCGATCCTCTATCCCGAGGACGACCGTGTTCCCGGCGTGCCGCATCCCGGCGATCCGCCGTTCGCCATGTGGTACTACGTCAAGCGCGGGCTCGAGCTCCTCTGGAGCCTGGCGGCGTCGCTGCCGCTGTCGGACGAGGAGCGGCGCGCGGCCCATCTGTCGCGTGATGACGGCGAGCGCTCGCTGCGCGAGTGGCTCAGGCGCCCGTTCGGGGAGCTGGCGGATCGGGCGCGCGACGCCGTCCACGGCGCCGGCCTGGCGGCGCTGGTCGCCGCGATCGCGCTCGCCGGCAGCATCGAGTCCGTCGCCGTCGATCACCTGCCGAGTGCGCACGAGCGGCTGCTGCGCCTGCTCCAGTCGTTCATCGAGTGGGTGCGCGACCGCGTCGCCCGTGGCGTCGACGTGGACGACCGCGTGTACCGCATCGGGCAGCTCGTCGAGATCGTCGTGGCCTCGATCCGTGGCGTCGTGAGCGACGACGTCCTCACCAAAGGCTTCGCGGCCATCGACGATCACGAGTTCCTCGACTGGCTCCGGAGTCACGGCGCGTCCGACGACGCCGTCAAGTCGCCCGTCCTGGTCGGCGGCTACGACCTCGCGTTCGCATTTCGCGGCGGCGATCCGACCCGGCCGAGCATGGCCGCGGGCGTCGCGCTCGAGAATGCCGCGCGGCTCTTCTTCACCTACAAGGGCGCGATGTTCTGGAAGATGCAGGCCGGCATGGGCGACGTGGTGTTCGCGCCGCTCTACCAGGTGCTGCGGCGCCGCGGCGTCGAGTTCCGCTTCTTTCACCGGGTGACGGGACTGCGCCTCGCCGCCGACCGCCGGTCGATCGGCGCGATCGACATGGCGCGGCAGGTGGAGCTCGTGAATCCGGACGTCGAGTACGAGCCGCTCGAGGACGTGGAGGGCCTGCCGTGCTGGCCGGCCGAGCCGCGCTGGGCGCAGGTGCGCGATGCCGACCGCGTCCGCGGCAAGAATCTCGAATCGTTCTGGGCGCCGTCCCCGGACGCGGCCGCCCTCACGCTGACCCGGGGACGGGACTTCGATCGCGTGATCTTCGGCATCTCCCTCGGCGCGGTGCCGTACCTCTGCCGCGAGCTGATCGATGCGAGCGACCGCTGGCGCGCCATGGTGGAGCACGTCGGGACCGTGCCGACGCAGGCCTTTCAGGTGTGGCTCACCGCCACGACGCAGGACCTCGGCTGGCCCTGGCCGCTCTCGAACATGTCGAGCTTCGTCGAGCCCTTCGACACCTACGCCGACATGTCGCATCTCCTGGATCGCGAGCGGTGGCCCGCCGGAGAGCGGGCGGGGAGCGTCGCGTACTTCTGCAATGCGCTGCACGGGCCCGAGAGCCCGGCCGCCGCGCCTGATCCCGCCTACGCCGCCACGGCCGAGGACGCGGTGAAGGCCAACGCCATCGAGTTCCTTCGTCGCTGGGCTCGGCATCTCTGGCCCGCGTCGGTCGATCCCGCCACCGGCGAGTTCCGCTGGGAGCTCCTGGCCGGGGCGGCGCCGCCCGCGACGCGGCGCGCTTCGACTCGCAGTTCTGGCGCGCCAACGTCGACCCGTCCGACCACTACGTCCTGTCCCTTCCCGGCACCGGCCGCCATCGCATCAAGCCCGGCGAGACGGGCTTCGACAACCTGGTCATCGCGGGAGACTGGACCGACTGCGGGCTCAACGCCGGTTGCGTCGAGGCCGCCGTCATGTCCGGCCGCCTGGCCGCCCACGCGCTGACCGGCGCGCCGCGGCTCGAGGAGATCGTCGGCTACACAGATTCGAGATGAAGTTTGTCTTCCTCGTGCAGCTCCGGTGGGTGCGCTTCGTGCGCCTCGTATTCCGGTGCGATGGCGGCTCCCCGAGGCGCCGGACTCGTGGAAGGTTTCGGGCGCATGGATGGGCACGCGGTGGTAAAACCGGCCGCACGCCGCTCGTAAGTTCTCGGAACACCCGGAGCGCCGGGAGTAGCTCAGTGGTAGAGCAACTGATTCGTAATCGCAGGTCGCGGGTTCAACTCCCGCCCCTGGCTCCAGCCAAATCACCTACTTAGATAACGCCCATCCCGTCGCGGCGGGCTCTTGCGCTATTTCTTGCGCCAGATTTTCGGTGGGCTGCGCTCCTGTCCGCTCAGTCTTCGATGATCACGCTTTGGCGTCGACGGTTAGCGGGATGATCTGGGTGTCTCCGCATGGTCATCGCCAACGGCCAGGCCGTGTGGCGACCCAAGGATATTGTTCTGGAGGAGCCTCGACAATCCAGCGACGGAGTGCTCGGCCATCCAGCTTCCCTCGACTGTTCGCTGGAACATCGCTCTCCCAGCAGGATCGTTGCCTGGTGTCCAAGCCCTGGTGGGGCACGAAGAGGTCCCGAGGAAGGAGCCCCCGGGAGGGTGGCGGCCTGGAACCGCCCTACGGCCCATGCGTTGCCGGAAATCGGCTCTGGGCACGCAGCGATTTCACGTCGCTCCCGCGATTGATTCGTTCTGTGATGCGCGGTTGGATGGGGATATTCGGCGCGTCTTTTGGATCTCAGCACTGTCCCGCTCTTCCGGGCGTTTTCGGCACGAGGCCCATCGTCGCTCGGATCACCCATTCGCCCTTGCAATCTGCGCCGTTGCACGCCGCAACAGCGCGGCACCTGCTTCAACTCGCTCTCCATCTCTCTCCGGCGGGACGAAAGCTGGATCTGTGGCGGGAGCCCATCGCTTTCGCGGGACGAGGTGGTCCGTGGTGAAGAGCCGTCGGAGCTGATGATCGGCCGAGAGATCGATGTCACAGTAAGGCAGCTAGCGCGCGCGGTTCTCCCGATACAGCTGCTTCACCCTGCTCCGACCACGTCTTGTACGACTTGCCTATCTGTACCGGCGCATGAGACGGGTACCTCTTGACGAAAAGCATCTAGCCGTCTCCAATAGGAGCAATTGTGGGGTTGGATGGGTAGTGACGTGCGGCAGCCGGGGAAGCACTACCGGGCTGGCATACGCGGGCGTCGACCTGAATCCCAAACGGCTGCAAGCGTTCAGGCGCGTTACCGCGCGACGCGGTTCGCTGCCCTCGCGGCGTGCATCATACTTCATCCACAGATGGTGACGGACCTGGAGGCGGCCGCAAGGTCAGCTGGGCGTACACCTCGATATGGTTGACGTCGGTGAACCGACGGTCCCGGCGATCGAGGCCGGGTTCGAGCAGGATCAGCAAGCTGAAACCGCACGCCCTGCTTGTACTCCAACACAATAACTTCTTCCGCGAGATAGAGAGCGGATCGTGAACCTCGCTGCCCATTACCGGATCCCGGCGATGTACGAACTGGCGACATTTGTCGAAGTCGGTGGTCTGATCTCGTACCACCGCCCGATGTGCATCAACAGTTCCGCACGGCGGCGACCTACGTGGACAAGATTCTCAAAGGCACGAATGCGGAGCGACATTCCCGTCGAGACCAACCAAATTCCTCCTCCCTCGTAAATATGAGAACCGCTAAGACGCTCGGTGTCACGTTTCCCCATCGTTCCTCGCGCGAGCCGATCAGTTGATCGACTAGTCCAAAGAGAGCATAGATCGGATCGAAGCGGCTGGCTCTCGCTTGACGTGGTGGCACAAGCTGTGCCTGCGGCTCCAGCGCGGGGCTCCGGTGTGCGGGGCTGGGGCGTGATGGCCTGGGGACGGGGGCGTAGGCGTGGGGCGCGAGGGCGTTATAAGTTGACTACGCTCCGGCGCGGAGGGCCGCGAGCTCACGGTTGATCGTGGCGGACTTGGCCTTCTCTTCGAGGCGGAGGTTCGCGTAGCGGAGCACGTCGGCGCCCTTGACTTGCAGTCTGCTCGCTGGCCGTCTTGGGGCGAGGGGCCACCCCTCTGGACCGGCGCTCTGTTCTGTGCAGAAAATCTCGTGACACGCTGGTTGTCCGCGCTGTGCCGGGGGAGGAGCGGCGATCACCACGCCCATGTGCACGGGATTGATGCCGCCCACCTCGTCAGTTTGTTAATGATGGGCATGAGGATGATGATGACGGGAACCGCATCCACGAAGTCCCCCACCACCACGAACAGCGCGGTACGTGGGGGCGCGGAACGCGGGAACCGGCCGCTGTCGTGTTCCGATCGGAGGACGGGAGTGCCGAGGACAGGTGTTCCGTCAACCGGGCCTTTGTGAGGCCTTTGTGCGGTCTCTATGCTCTCACCGACGTCGACGGGACGGCCGCCGGGGACTGCCTTCTTGCGCCGCGCGCGCCTGCGCCGCAGGAGCGATCGCGGCCTCGCGGCCCGGCGCGCAGCCGGTCGCTCCCGACCGCTGCCGAGCTGGAAGAGATACTGGCCCGCTGATGCCGATCCCGGTTCTGATCGACTGCGACCCCGGCTACGACGACGTGATCGCGATCATGCTCGCGCTGGCGAGCCCCGAGGTGGAGGTGCTCGGGATCACGACCGTCGAGGGGAACCAGCCTGTGGCCGAGACGACGGAGAACGCGCTGCGGGTCGTGGAGTTCCTGGCCCGCGAGATTCCCGTCGCTGCGGGCGCCAACCGGCCGCTCGTGCGTGAGCTCCCCTTCCGGCGGACGCCGAGCACGGTCGACGCCGACGTGCGGCGCGACATCCCCGGGTTGCCGCCTGCGACGGGTCGAGCGGTGGACGAGCACGCGGTCGACCTCCTCGCGCGGGTCTTGCTCGCCGCGGACGAGCCGGTGACGCTCGTTCCGCTCGGGCCGCTCACGAACGTGGCGCTGCTCCTGGCGCGGTATCCCGACGCGGCCGAGCGCATCGGACGCATGGTCCTGATGGGCGGCGCGATCGGCGAGGGCAACGCCACCACGGCCGCCGAGTTCAACATCTACGTCGATCCCGAGTCCGCGCAGCGCGTCTTCTCGAGCGGGATCGACCTCACCATGGTCGGCCTCGACGTGACGTACCGGGCGATCGTCAGCCCCGCGGAGCTGGAGGAGCTGCGCGGCCTCGGCCGCGCCGGCGGCGTCGTCGCCGCGATCCTCGACGCGTTTCCGCCCTACCGCCGCTACTCGTGGTATCCGGAGGGGTACCCGGTGCACGACGCGGTCGCGGTGGCCGAGCTCGTGCGCCCGGGGCTCCTGACCACGGAGTACCTGAACGTCGAGGTGGAATGCTCGTCGGAGCTTTCGCGCGGGCGCACGGTCGTCGACCGGCGCGGCCGCAGCGGCCGCCCGCCCAACGCCCGTGTCGCCGTCGACGTCGACACGGCCGCCTTCGTGCGCCTCCTGATCGAGCGCCTGCGCACGCTCGGGTGAAGGAGCGGGGCGACCGGGGCGAAGAGCGCTCCATGCCGTTAATTCCGTCCGTACATCGCATTCGAATCGTTCGGATGCACACGAGCTGGCACAACTCAGGAGGCCGCCATGAGCACGACGAAGGTCCGCAGCAACGACATGAAGTTCGAGATCGTCGTCATCCCCGTCTCGGATGTCGACCGCGCGAAGGAATTCTACGGGAGGCTCGGGTGGAGGCTCGACGCCGAGTTCGCCAGCGGTGACGACTTCCGCGTGATCCAGTTCACGCCGCCCGGCTCCGGGTGCTCGGTCATCTTCGGCAAGAACGTCACGGCGGCGGCGCCTGGCTCCGCGCAGGGCCTGTACCTGATCGTCTCCGACATCGTGGCCGCCCGGGACGAGCTCCGCGGTCGCGGCGTCGAGGTGAGCGAGGTGTTCCACAGCGACGGCGTGTACGCCGGCACGGACGAGCCCTATCTATTTGGGCGGCGGCGGACCAGCGGTCCGGATCCCGCGCGTGGCAGCTACCGCTCGTTTGCCTCGTTCCGTGATCCAGACGGCAACGGGTGGCTGTTCCAGGAGGTCACGACGCGGCTGGCCGGGCGCATCGACTCCGGGGTGACGAGCTTCGCGTCCGCGAACGATCTGGCGGACGCGTTTCGGCGTGCCGAGGCCGCCCACGGTAAGTACGAGGCCCGGCTCGGCCAGGAGGGATGCGAACTGGCCGGAGTGGTACGCCGCGTACATGGTCGCGGAGCAGGCGGGCACGGAGCTGCCGTCGTGACTGCCTACGACGCGATCGTCATCGGCACCGGCCAAGCCGGCCCGTACGTGACCTCGCGTCTCGCGGGCGCCGGAATGAAAGTCGCGGTCATCGAGCGCAACGCCTTCGGCGGAACGTGCGTCAATACCGGCTGCATTCCGACCAAGACGATGGTGGCGAGCGCGTACGCGGCGCGCGTGGCCGCTCGCGCCGCCGAGTATGGCGTGGACGTCGGCTCGGTGCGTGTCGACATGAAGCGGGTCATGGCCCGGAAAGACGCGGTCTCGAAGGCGTCGCGCACCGGTCTCGAAGACTGGCTGCGGAACATGGAGAACTGCACCGTCTACCAGGGCCACGCCCGCTTCGAATCCGCGCACGAGGTGAGCGTCGGCGGAGAGCGCCTCCACGCGGACAAGATCTTCATCAACGTCGGCGGCCGGGCGCTCGTTCCCGACATGCCGGGGCTTCGCGAGATCGACTATCTCACCAACAGCTCGATGATGTCGGTGGACTTTCTACCGAGGCACCTGATCGTCGTCGGCGGCAGTTACATCGGTCTCGAATTCGGTCAGATGTTTCGGCGCTTCGGCGCCGAGGTCACGGTCATCGAGATGGGGCCGCGGCTCGTCGGCCGCGAGGACGAGGACGTCTCGACCGCGATCCGGGAGATCGTCGAGCACGAGGGCGTCGAGGTGCGCGCGAACGCGAAGTGCATCAGCTTCGCCAAACGCGGCGAAGAGATCGTCGCCAACGTCGACTGTGCCGGCGGGGCGCCGCAAGTGCACGGCACGCACGTGCTGCTCGCCGTCGGCCGCCGTCCCAATACCGACGATCTGGGCCTCGAGAAGGCGGGGGTCGCGGTCGACGAGCGGGGCTACGTCGTGGTCGACGACCAGCTCCGCACGAGCGTCCCGGGAATCTGGGCGCTCGGCGACTGCAACGGCAAGGGGGCGTTCACGCACACTGCGTACAACGACGGGGAGATCGTGATCGCCAACTTGCTCGAGAACGATCCGCGCCGAGTGAGCGATCGGATCACCGCATACGCGCTGTACGTCGATCCGCCGCTCGGTCGGGCCGGGATGACGGAGGGAGAGATTCGCAAGAGCGGGCGCAAGGCGCTCATCGCCAAGCGGCCGATGACGCGCGTCGGACGCGCGGTCGAAAAGGGCGAGACTCAGGGATTCATGAAGATCGCGGTCGACGCCGAGACCGGCGCCATCCTGGGCGCCGCGATCCTCGGCACGGGCGGCGACGAGGTCATCCACTCGATTCTCGACGTGATGTACGCAAAGGCGCCGTGGACGGTGATCCGCCGCGCGATGCACATTCATCCGACCGTCTCCGAGCTCGTGCCGACGATGCTGTCCGACCTCCGACCGATGGACTAGCCACACCTGAGCCAAGTATCGGACCATCTCGGTCGCGGCCGGGAGGATCGGAATGGCGACCACGGTGTACTCGCCGGCAAGAGGCCGATAGCCCCGCCCACCCCAAGACCTGAAAAAGGTGTCGGCGGTTCAATCCCGTCCCTGCCCACCATGTTTTCCCGCCTCACGCAATCAGCCGTAGCAGCTCGTCTCGCGTCGGCCCGGGTGGCAGCGCCACCTCATGACGCCCGGAGACCTCGACGACGCGGTCGACGAAGCCCGACCGTGCGAACACGACGCGGGAAGCGTCAGGCAGCCGGCGATCTCCATGTACGCGCGAAAGATGTCGGGGTCGTGTGCCATCGCGCGAGCAAACGCCACGACCAGCGCGGCAGCCGGATCGCTCGGGCGAGGGCGTTCGCTTCCTGTGCGGGCCGCCTCGATGTCCGCGAGTCGCGCGCGATCGCCGGCGACGGTGGCCTGATACCAGGGCGCTAGCTCCGTCTCGGTGACGCTGTCCCAGGTCACGGCAAACGCGTGCGGGTCGGCGAGCTCGGTCCTGATGACATCCCGCAGGCGTTTGGCATGGAAGAGGCCCAGCGCGATGCCGCGCCCGAGAGATGGATTCGTGCAGGCCCAGGCGTCGGCGACCACGGCGAGGCCGGTCACGACCGGCCGGCCGTCCGGGGCCAGGCGTCGACAGCGGTCGAGTATGCCGGCCATCGGCAGGATGCCGGTCATCGGCTCTCCATCGAGCCAGTGCGCGTGCAGCGGGAAGGCGGACACGACCGCCGTCCATCGATCGGCGTCGCGGAGCTGCGTCAGCGGGCGATCTCCCGAGGATCCGAAGAGCGTGACGGACCACGTGCCGTTGTCTGCCGGCAGCGTGAGGATCGAAAGCGAGCCGCAGGGAGCCAGAAGCCGGTCACGCGGCTCAGGTCCGGTGCTGTTCTTCGACCGGAAGTAGCGCGTGTAGTACACGAATCCGGACGGCTCGGCCTCCTCGTGTAGCGGGGGGCGCCCGCGTCCGCGAGCCACCGCGGCAGCGGCGAGCGCCGTCCCGTCGCATCCACCACCAGATCGCTGCGGTAGCTCCTCACCCGCTTCGGTGCGTATGCCGACGACGTGAGGGACGGCAGACCGACCGCGCGTGATGAGCGCGGACACGGCAACGCCGCGACGAACCTCCATGCGAGGCTCCACCGCCGCCGCTCGAGCGATGACATGTTCGAGTGTGGCGCGGCGCGCGGTGAGCCTGACGAACCGCTCATCGTCGGGACGAAGCTCGAAATGAGGGAGGGACGGAGGCCTCGTTCGGAGCGTGTCGAAGCGCAGCGCGCCGGCAGCCACGAGGGCGTCGCGGACATCCGGCAGCTCAGCGTCGAGGATGTGGCGGACACGGGGGTGGAGGTAATGAGGCTGCCGGAACTGCGCAACGCCACCCGCGTCCAGCGCTCCCACGCGTCGTCAGGAGAATCTGGGGTGGGACTCGCGTCGCGCTCGAACACCGTGACATCATGGCCGTCGCGCGCGAGGAGCATCCCGGTCGCGAGCCCGCAAACGCCAGCCCCGAGTATCGTGATCCTGGCCCATGAGACACCTCCGCCAGTCAGACTTCCAGGAAGGATATACCGCTCTGGCGATGGCCGACCAACCAGCTGCCCAGAACCGGGGTCTGATGCGTCTGCGGTTCAATCCCGTCCCTGCCCACCATTCCTTCAGCCGTTTCCGGCGCCGGGAGTATTACAGGCGGCAGGGTGTGTCGGCTCGATCCCAGAGCATTGCAACGCGTAGATAGTGCGCGCCAAGGTACGCGGGAACGGGTCAGGTCTTGCAATCAGACATCAGTCCCCGTCACCCGTATCTCGCCACCACTATCTCGTCACCCGTATCTCGTCACACCTTAACTGCGCTAGCCTTTCTTCGGCGACCAGCCATAGGCCTTGGCGCAGGCACCGCCCATCAGCATCGCCCGTTCACTGTCGCTCAGGCGGTCGGTCTGGCGGAAGGGCTCGACGGCCTGTTCGTAGTTGACGACCGCGAAGGCGCGGGTCCAGTCGGTGCCCCACAGGCAGCGGTCGAAACCCCAGGCGTCGAACACGCGGGCGAGCGGGTCCCAGATGTCCGGGAAGGGATACGGTTCCCGGGACAGCGTGCAGGCGCCGCTGACCTTGATCACCGCGTTCTGGCGCTTGGCGAGGTCCAGCACCTTCGGCAGGTCGGCCCAGGGCTGCGGCGGGGCGGGCGGCGTGCGGGGCTGCATGATGGCCAGATGGTCGATGATGAATCGCGTGTCGGGGTGGCGGTCGATCAGCGCCGTGCCCGCGTCCACGTTGCCCCAGCACAGCATGTTGACCGGAAAGTCGTGCCGAACGGCTGCGCGCAGGATCCGGTCGAGGCCCGGGTCGTTCGGCTCGCGCTTCGCCTCCTTCGTCATCATGATGCGGATGCCGACCGTGCCCGGCGTTTTCTTCCAGTCGGCGATGACATCGGCCACCGCCGGATTATCCGGGTCGACCGGCTTGACGAGGGCGAACCGGCCGGGATGGGCCCGTTGCACTTCCACCGCATAGCTGGCGTCGTACTGGTACATGGAAAAGGCGGAGATGAAGATCGCGCCGTCGACGCCGACCTTGTCCATCGCCGCCACCATCTCGTCACCCGTGACGTGATCGGGCCAATTCGGCACATTGTGCCAGGGCCGTTTCGGCGTGTTCGCCTCATAGACGTGGACCTGGGAATCGATGATCGCCATCGGAGAAGCTCCTCTCTGCCAAGTGGGTTCAAGGTATTGAAACAGGTCGCGCCCGCCGCGTCCAGTGTGGAATGGGGGACGCACACCTTTTTCGAGTGGCCCTGAACGTCCGCTCCGGGGTCGTACGGACACTCTGCCTGTTGGAGAGGTCGTGGCGGCTAGGCGCTCCGCTCGCAACTCATAGCTCACGGCTCATAGCTGACCGCCGACCGCTAACGGCTCAGAGCGCCGTCACCGTAACGGCGAAGACCGGGGATGTCGAGGTCGCCGAGGCTCGTGGTGGATCGGCCGAGATGCACGAGCACCACTCCGGCCACGTGTGCTGGGGCGTGATGCCGAGCGGGATGCTGCGGCATCCGGTGCTCCGAGCGGAGCGGTGATCTGCCCCGGCGAGGGACAGGCGGGTCGCAGGAGGCGCGCTGAGGCACGCCGAAAGTGACGCCGCAATGGTTATGGCCGAGCAAACCCTCGAAGTACCGGCAGGAGCCGCACGTGCGCTTTTGGTGGGCGTCGAGAAGGACGTCTGGTGAGCGATGGAAGGTGCTGCCCCTCCGAGCGCGGCAGGTCAGTTAGAGCCCTGGCCCTGCCCCGCCCGAGATCTCGCGGCGTCGCGCCCTGATCTGATCCTCGAGGGCCGCGGCGGCCGCCGTCGTGCCGGCGCCGCGAGGCGTCGTTCCTGGTGATCCGGGCGGGTCATTTGCCGCTTGACGGCAGCGGTGCGCGCGCCTAGCATCCCGCTCACAGCCGGGCGGGCGCGGTCGGCGCGCCCGGAGGCTAATGTGCGCTGTGCCTGCGGCTCCAGCGGGGCTGCGGTGTGCGGGGCTGGGGGCGTGATGGCCTGGGAACGGGGGCGCGGGGAAGGGGCGCGAGGGCGCGGAGGGCGTTGATGTCGACTACGCGCTGAAGCAGGGCGAGGTGAAGCGCAGCGTCGTCGTGTACCCCTGACCGGTCGCGGACGCGGTACCGCGCGGCCGGGCCCAGGCGGTGGCCCTGGGAAGAAAGGAGGGTGCGTATGCGAGGGGCGCCCGGGGGCGCCGGTGCAGTGTCCCGTGCATCCCCGGTCCGCAGCGATGCGTGACTCGGCGGAGGAGGTAGGCAATGCCACACTATCTGAGCGATGAGGAGCTGAAGCGCACCGCACCGGCCGAGACGGCGTCGTTCCGGTCGCCCGTGCCCACCCAGGTCGTCTCCAACGGCGAGTACAACCCACCGCCCCAGACCCGGGAGCAGCAGCAGGTCGAGTACCGGATCCGCGAGCTGGCCGAGGACCTGGCGCCGCGTCACGGCCTGAGCCGCCGTCGCTTCCTGGCCAGCAGCGCGGGCATGGCCGCCGCGTTCCTCGCCATGAACGAGGTCTTCGGGTCGGTCTTCGACGTGCAGCGGGCGGAGGCCCAGACGCCGGGGGTGGCCGACGCGCGCGCCGGCGCGCTGGCCGGGCAGTTCATCCTCGACGACCAGACGCACTTCGTGCGCGACGACTTCAACGAGAAGGGACTGCTGGGCCTGGCCCAGTACGCCAAGAAGCACTGGAACCCGGCGCTGGTCGGCGAGAACGACCTCGCGCGATTCAAGTTCGAGAACTACGTCAAGGAGATCTACGTCGACAGCGACACCAAGGTCGCGCTGCTCTCCGGCGCGCCCTTCGACGATCCCAACTGGGACTTCCTGACCAACGACCAGATGATCATGGCGCGCACGGCCATCAACCGCATCGCGGGCTCGCGCCGGCTGCTCGCCCACTCGCTGTTCACGCCGAAGAAGGCGGGCTGGCTGGACGAGGTGGACCGCGCCATCGCCCAGCTCAAGCCGGACAGCTGGAAGGGCTACACGGTGGGTGATCCACTCTTCCCGTCCACCAAGGGCTCGTACTGGCGGCTCGACGACGAGAAGCTGATGTACCCGTTCTACGAGAAGATCGCCAAGACCGATATCCGCACCATCTGCATCCACAAGGGCCTGCTGCCCGCGGACTACGAGAAATCCTGGCCCAACGTGTGGCAGTACAACACGGTCTGGGACGTGGGCAAGGCGGCCAAGGACTGGCCCCAGCTCAACTTCGTCATCTACCACGGCGCGCTTCGGCCGTTCCAGGAGGACCCGAAGGACGCGCTGGCCGAGTTCGAGCAGACCGGCCGCATGAAGTGGGCCACCGACCTGGCAGAGATCCCCGGCAAGTACGGGGTGAGCAACGTGTACGGCGAGATCGGCACGGCGTTCGCCACCTGCGCGGTGTCGAACCCGCGCTTCGCCGCCGCGTTCATGGGCACGCTGATCAAGGGCCTGGGCGTGGACCACGTGGTCTACGGCTCGGATTCGCTCTGGTACGGCTCGCCGCAATGGCAGATCGAGGCGCTGCGCCGCCTCGAGATCCCCGAGGACATGCGCCGCAAGCACGGTTTCACCCCCTGGGCCCGGCCGACGGGGTGGTGAAGACCGCCATCCTGGGCGGCAACTCCGCGCGCATGTACAACGTGCACATCAAGGCCGCGCTGGGCGAGATCAAGCGCGACCACATCGCCTCGATCAAGTCCGAGTACGTGGCCATGGGCGGGATGCGCACCAACGCCCGCTACGGCTACGTGCACCGGGCCACCGCCTCCGTCTAGCCTCGCCGTCTCCCCGCCCGGGGCGGAGGGCCACCACCCTCCGCCCCGGGCCGCTCTACGCGGTCCCGCGTATGCGCTCCGGCTCGTGCCCCGCGGGGTCGGCCTTTACCCTTCCGGGCCCTTCGGCTATCGTGAGGGCGCGCCATGCAGAACCGCTGGCTCTGACACTGGATTATTTACGGAGGATTGCATGAGTGAGTTTAACGTCCGCAACGATCTGGTCGAAGTGGTGGGCGTCGTTGCCACTGCGTGGGTGGATTCCTCCTGTCGCTGACCAGCCCGGCCCAAACACGTGGCACCTGATGGTCCAGTTGGACGCCGGGAGCCCGCTGCTGGTGGCAGCGAACGGGCAGGTGAACCCTTTCGGTTGGCTGGAGTGCCGGGTGACGCCTGTGGCCCTTATCGGGGCGAGCCGTACGCCGGCCGGCTGGTGGCAGGGATGATCGGAAGGAAGGTCCGGCTCAGCGGAAGCTGGGGCGACCTGAAGGAAGGGGCACCACCCGCGGCACGATGATCTCCCCGATTGCCTGGGTGCTGGTGGACCAGAGCGCCATCGGCTCTCCGGCCTCCGCGCCGCAGGATTTCGGGGTCACGCCCATTACGGAGGAGCACGGCTTTAGCCAAACGGTACGGGACGTGGATCTGCTGGCCTTTAGCGACGACAGTCCCTTCGAGCTGGGCGTGACGCCGCCCCCACACCACCGTGAAGATCGGCACTACGAGCTGAGCATTCCGTTCCCGTTCCGGCCCCAGAGCAACGCCATCCCCCGCTTCGAAGAGTGTGTGGACCGGGATGACCTGGAACAGCTCCTTTACGGCAAGCGCATGGTACCGGCGCCGGCCTTCCCCTTCCATGTGGACCGCCAGCACACGCTTGCCATCACGCCGGGCGCTGCGAATGATGTCCTGCAGGTTAGCGTCGACACCGGCACGCCGGCGGTGGTGGGCCAGGGGTTCTTCTATGCGAAGCTGGCGCTGACCTATGACGAGGGGTTCGACAAGATGTGCAACCCCGACATTTGTCTCACCGATCCGGGGCGAAGCTGCCAGGCCACCGGGGAGAGTCGCCTCTCTTATGAGTGGCCGAAGCTGGGACCGGCGCTGGCCGGCGACCTGCTGCTGGGGCCGGCCGGGGGAACGGGCGTCCTGGGCCGCCTGCTAGGCGCATTGAGGGCCCGCAGTTCTACGATCACATGGTGATGTTTGTGGAGGACGACGGGCGCTCCGTCCGGCACTGCACCGCGTCGGATGACCGCATCGCGAAGGAGGCGTATTACACCGTCACCCTTAAGGTGGAGACGCCCTTTGGTGACACCTCCAAGAAGCTCCCCTCCAGGGCATACGCAACGATGTGCTGCGGTTTGCGTGGCCTGGCACGATCAGCCAGAATCTCGGCGAGCTTTGCCATACCGGGCTGAACCGATCCAATCCCCAGTTCCATTTCGCCACCCTGTATCCGGAGGTAGTGGCAAGCGAGGCCCCCACTCCCACCCGACCGCGCCCGCTCCTCTGGCAGCTGGCGCCGGCCGAGCGGGCGAAGCGGACGGGCTTTCACGACCCCGAGGCGGTAGGCACGGCGAAAGCGCGACCCGGACGCGCACAGCACCAGCCGGGACGTCTACGCGCTGGCCCGGCTGCAGAAGGACCCGGCTTTCCGGTCGGAGATCGACCCGGACACGCAACGGCCCGTCGGATGGATCGCCCCGATCCTGGTTCGGCCGCATCCCTTCCTGGCCGCGGCGGCGCAGGACTCACTTCGGACGGTGGCGGCCGAAGCGAAGAAGATCTCGGCCCATTATCGCTTCTTTAGCTACTCCGATGCGCGGATCGTCCTCAATCCGGCGTTCAATGCGCCGCCCCCGGCGCCTGGGGACCCAATGCGGGGGCGGACTGGGCGGCCAATACCCGGGCCGCCGTCTGCTCGTCCTTTGTATGGGCCGCGGTTCAGGCGGCGAACCCTATTCTGCGGGCCGCTAACAAGCCGCGGATCGAGTTGGAGGGTGAGGGCGAACCCGAGGACAAGCGCCTGGCAGCCGATCCGGATGGTCTCTACCAGTACACGCTGCCGGAGCGAACCAAAGCTGCGAAGGCGCTCTTCGAGTTCACTCACGACCGCGTGGCTAAAGAGGTGGACAAAGCCATCGATGACCTTCCGGGTCTGGTCAGCGCCATGCTCGACGTGGTCCCCGGCGCTTCCGGTGTCATCGATGATGCCAAGGAACTCCTGTCGAGCGTGGTGGCTGACCAGCTTTGCAACACGTTTGCTTTCGACGCGGTTAGCGACCTGGGCTCTACCTGGAACAATCCTGGGATCGGGGTAGCGGTGAGTCCCGACGACACCAAGCTGCGTTGGGACGTGCGCGCGGACCCCACCATGGCGCCGCCGGCGATCTCGCCGGCCAAGATCAACGTCTACGGACACGCTACGCCCGTGGTGATTCCGGAACCCGGCTGGCGGATCACGCCGATCTACCGCATCCGCGAGGTGATCGGGAAAGCCTCCGTGAGCGGCGCCGTGGTCCGACGCGAGGTGTCCAACCAGCCTGCGAAGCCGGTTATCGGAGCCACTGTGCGGCTGGGATGTGAGCAGAGGTTGACGGCCTTCGCGAATCGCACCATCGGGTTCCAGTTCGTAGATACGAAGGCAGGCCGTTACCACCTGCAGGCGTCACAGTTCGTTCTGGATCCCACCACGAACATTTGGTTGGAATGGAAGTCGAAACGGGAAGACATCAAGCTCCTCAATGGGGACAACATCAGCGGCGTGGTGCTGGAATTGTTCCCCCGCCGGGGCTGGCCCGGACGGTCGACATCGTGTCCCACCACGATATCGTCGATCGCGTGGTCGTCGGAAAGGACCGGTGGGGTCACCCGGACATGAACGGCAAGCTCCATCTCGCGTTCGATCCCCTGGACGTGCCGACCGCTTCCGCGGTGCAGCAGAACACGAAAGTGAAGGACACGTTTGACCAGACCACGCCGGAGGTGGGAAGCGGGGTGCACGTCCGCGTCACCGTGGACGGCCGCCTCAACAAGGTTGTGGCTACGGACGGCTCCGAGAGCTTCGATGGAACGGTGATCTGTGATGTGACGATCGTGTTCTTCGACACCAGCGAAGGAGAGACAAACGACACGCTGCAGGACCTGAACATCTTGTTGCAGTTGGGGGAAACTCACACCACTTCCTACAACATGGTCAGTGCCGACACCGTCCCCGAGCGGGCATCCGGAACGGTGACCATCAGCAATCTGCTCGCGTCGCTGCCGTAGAGCGGCGGCGAAATCGGGCGCGGACGAGGACTCTCTCCGCGCCTCTCCGAGTCTTACCGCGACTGTACCGAGGCGCTCCTCATCCCGGAAGCGGGGCGCGCTCAAAGTAGGGGTTCGCTTCTGCCGATTGGGCAGGTGCGTATAAATATTCGGTCCTATCGTCTTGATGTTCCCCACTGTCAGGGAGAGGGCAGGACATGCCAAAAGCGCTTCGCGTAATGACGTTCTCGGCCGTCTTGACGTCGACGCCGGGCGGGCCCGGCGTCGAGGCCAGGCATCTACGCCCGACAGGAGGTCACGCGATGGCACGGTGGGTGAGCTCGCTCGACAGCGCGATACAGGCCGGCGTCTTTTTCGACGAGCCGACCAATGCGTGTTGGTTTGTCACCGCGGATGGCGAGATTCAGAGCTTTCGCATTCTCGGGCAAAGGCTTCGCCGCGTCGGCTCCGGTTGGAGCGATGCGGTTTCCGTGCTGCTGTGCCTGCGGCTCCAGCGGGGGCGGCGTGTGGGGCTGGGGGCGTGATGGCCTGGGGACGGGGGCGCGGGAAGGGGCGCGAGGGCGCTGAGGGCGTTGATGTCGACTACGCGCACCGCCGGTCTCAAGATCCCCGGCCTCGGCATGTAGCCCTCAGAGAAAACGGCGCAGCCACGCGATGACCCGTGGCCACGCGTCGGCCCGCGCGGCGGCCTCGGCCGCGGGTGACCCGCCGAAGGCGAAATCGAGCCGGGCGAACGGGTGGCGCGCCCGGTCGATGGTCGCCGGCAGGTTCGGGGGCGTGACCAGGAGGTGGCCGGCGCCCCCGTAGCTCAGGTGCTCGAAGGGATAGCCGAAGCCCCGCTTCCGGAGCCGCTCCATCGCGATCTCCGCCAGCGGCGCCGACGGCCACATCCGATCGTCCCCTCCCGAGAGCAGCAGCACCGGCCCGTGCGTGCGCTCGACGGGAATCGCCGCCTCGGACACCGCCGCCTCGTCCTGGAGCGCGGCGAGAAAGCCCGGCGTCAGCGCGATCGGCGAGTGTTGCCAGTCGATCACCTCGTCGCGCCGGCGAAGGAACGGCCGAGCCTCGCCGCCGAGCGTCCACGAGGCGGGCCGCTTGCCGGGCGCGCCCATGCCTTCCCACAGCACGCCGCTCGGCATGTACGCGACGACCGCGTGGACCTCGGGGAAGGTCGCGCCGAGGAGCAGCGCCAGCTCGCCGCCCCGCGAACCGCCGAGGACGGCGACCGTCCCGGGATCGATTCCGTCCCGACGTCGGAGCCACCCGATGGCGGAGCGGAAGTATTCGAGCGGGATCTCGGCGAGCCGGGCGGGAAGCGACGGGACGCCGAAGTATGCCAAGGCCAGCGCCGCGAAGCCGCGAGAGGCCAAGAGCGCGGCGTGCGCCTCCCACACGTCGCCGCTCGACCCGCCGAGGACGATCACGGCCGGGTGTGGTCCGGCGCCGGAGGGACGGAACAGGCTGCCGACGACGCCCTCGTCGCGCACCTCGTCGCGCGCCACCCCGCGCGCGGCGAAGCGCCGTCGGGCGACCGCGGAGGCGCTGGCCCCGCCTGCCGCCTCGGCGTCGACGCGAACCTCGAGAGGCGCCGGGGAGTCGAAGAGGGCGGCCGCCGGCTCGGCGTCGGCGGCCATCGACCAGAAGAGGCCCATCGCGTCGACGGCGTCGTAGCTCCCAGCCTCGGGGCGCGTGGTTCCGAGGTCGACGCACCCGCGGGCATCGGCCCGAAACGTCGCGCGGGACTCCCATGCGCGGCCGAGATAGTCGGCCATGCGCGCGCGGACAGCGACGGGCTGGCCGGGCGGGCACCCGAGGACGCGGAATGCGACGGCCTCGTCCACCAGCGCGTCGCGCGGCTCGATCTCGATCCGGAACTGGGCCACCCGCGTATGGTGCGCGCGCCCGATCACGAGCGCCAGCGGGCGCGCTATGCTCGGAGGAGGAGCGCCGCACGACATGCCGACAACCGGGCTGACTCTGACGACGGGGCTGACGCTCCTCATCGGGCTGGGTGTCCTCCTCGCCGGCCGGCGGCTCTTCTGGCTCTTCGTCGCCGCGACCGGCTTCGTGGCGGGGCTCCGCGTCGGCACCGCGCTCCTGAGCGGCCAGGAGCAGTGGCTCATGATCGCGGTGGCGGTGGCCCTCGGCGTGCTGGGCGCGCTCCTCGCCGTGTTCGTCCAGTGGCTGGCCATTGGATTGGCCGGGTTCGTCGCCGGCGCCTACGCGGCGCTCGTCGTCGCCGAGGTGCTGGGCGTGGCGCGCGCTTCGAGGATAGACGCGGCGAACGTTGAGCGCATCCTGGCCCTCTTCAGCGGGCCACCAGAAGGAGCCATGGCGTGCCCAGGAGCAGGAAGATCAGCAGGCACACCCCCGTGGTGAGCCCGCCCACCCGGTAGAGCTCGCCCTGGGTCAGATAGCCGCTGCCCACGAAGATGACGTTCTGGCTGCCTCCCTGCGGCGTGATCGTCGAGAAGTAGCTGCTCGCGAAGAGCAGGCTGAACGCCAGGAGCGGCGTCGGCACGCCGGTGCGCACGCCGACCTCCACGAAGACGCCAAAGAGGGCCAGCACCTGCGACGACTGGCTGACGAACAGATAGTGCATCAGCACGTACAAGACGATGAGGGCGACGTAGGCGGCCAACCAGGGACCCCTTGAAGCCCGGAGGCCAGCCGCCCCCGACATAACCCATGAAGCCCAGCTCGTTCAACTGCCCGCTCAACGCGAAGAGCACTGCGAGCCAGAGATACGTGGCGAGTGTCCCGCCCTCCTGAGAGATGTCGTCGAGGGTGAGGACGCTCGTGGCGAGGAGTGCCCCGAGGCCGGCGAACGCGACGGCGGTGAGGTCGAGGCTCAGCGTCCTCGCCATGATCCAGCCCGTCACCATGAGGGCAAAGGCCACCGACACGATCTTCTCGTCCCGACCCAGAGGTCCCAGCGACCGCAGAGCTTCGCGGGCGGCGATGGTCGCGCCGGGTGTCGCGCGCACGCCCGGGGAAGCAGCCGGTACAGCACGGGCGGGAGAAGGAGGATCGCGGCGAGGGCCGGCACGGACGAGGCCACGAGCCACGAGCCGAAACCGATCTTCAGGCCGAAATGCTCCGCTATCTCGACCCCGATCGGATTGGCGGACGTGGCGGTGAGCCAGAGGGCCGAGGAGACGGCGAGACTGGCCATCCCGCAGAACATGAGGTAGGCGCCGAGTGGACGGGTCTTCGGGTCATCCGGCATCGAGCCGGCACCCTGAGCGAGCGAGAGGACGATCGGGAAGAGCACGCCGCCGCGGGCGGTATTGCTCGGGAACGCGGGAGCGATCGCCGCGTCGGTGAGAAAGATGCTGTAGGCGAGTCCAAGCGTGGAGCCCCCGAAGGCGCTCACCACGATGAGGCTGATGCGGCGCCCCAATCCCGATTTCACGACGGCGCGAGCGACGAGAAAAGCCACGATCACCAGGAGCACGCTGGCGTTCGCGAACCCCGCGAACGCCTTGGCGGGCATGATCGTGCCCGTGAGCACCGCGGCCGCCACCGCCAACGTCGCCGCGGTGAGCAGCGGAAACGCATCCACGATGACGGAGACGATGGCCCCTGCGAAGATGGCGAAGAGGTGCCACGCAGCTCCCGTCAGCCCCGCCGGCACGGGCGTGAACCAGATCCCCAGCGTCAGCGCAAAGGGCACTGTCCTCTTGACAAGCGTCCGGAGCTTCGCGGCGGGCACGCTCATCAGCCGGCAGTCTTGCCGGCCGGCTTGCTCGCGGGGGCCTGCGCGCGGCCCACGAGGTCGTCGGTCCGCCCGCTGATGGCCCCGTCTTCCGTATCGATCACGTACTTCCAGCGAAACCGGTATTCGCCGGTCAGGCCGGCGTAGCGCCCCGTCCCGCCCGTGATCGTGCCAACGAAAGCGCTGCCCGATCCGAGCGGCCCACCCCTGAGCTCACTGAATATCTGATCGCCACGCTCGTCCGTCCACACACAGTGGCCCTGCCCGCCGGTCAGGCTGTCGGACATCCCGATGACCTCGGCCTGGAAGCCAATACCGAGGCCGCGTGGCCCGGTGAGCAGTAGTGACCCGGTCAGGCTCACGATCGAAGCCCGGTGGTCGGGGCCCAGGCGAAGCGTGTTCCGGCTTCCCGAGGCAGACCACGTCCCCGCGAAGGCGCGCGACTCGCCGGGGGCCAGCGCGACTTCGGGGCCCTGCGCCGGTCCCGAGCACGCGCTCCAGAAGATAAGAGCGGCCGGGGCGAGCCACCACGGCGCCCCCTGGTGAACATAGAGCGCCATCGGAACATTCCGTAGCCCGACGCACCAGCGACTATGCTTCGCATCATTCGCGCTTAGCGGTGTGGGCCCTTACCAGACCGGGCCGAGGTCGGCGGGGCCCGGAGGCGGGGGGCTGGCGCCCAGAGGGTCACGCAGACTGCATCGTCGACTCCGCCCGCCGGGCCAGTCATGAACGTCGATCTTGCGCCGGCGAGCGCGGGCAGTCAAGATGCGTCCTTCAGCAGCGAAAGTCTTCCCGATGTTTCGGCACTTCGCAATGTAGGCGTGAGGTATTATTCGCGCGCGGGACGGCTCTTGCTATTTGGGTGAATGGCTATCGTTCGCGAATCCCGGATAGGCCGACGGAGAAGGTACCATGCGCTGGAATCAAAAGTACTCGCTCAAGAGCTACATCAGCGGCTCGCTGTGGCTGGTGCCATTTGTCGCTGTGATGCTTTATTGGGTGGTCAGCCGTATCACCCACGGCATCGACGGCTGGCTCCGGCGAACCGGACGAATCGAAGCGACCGCGTTTTATGGCGTGTCCATAACGGGAGCGCGGGCGCTGCTCGAGACGGTGGTCACGCTGAACCTGTCTTTCCTCGTATTCACATTTGGCTTCGCTGCTCGTGGCGATTCAAGTGGCAGGCGGGCAATACACCCCGCGGATCATCGCGACGACACTCCTGCGTGACAACGCGATCCGGATCACCGTCGGTTACTTCGTCTTCAGCCTCTTGTTCGCCAATAGGACGCTGGTGAGGATGGGCGACGCGGTCGTCCTCCAGCTCAACACTCTGATTTCGGGAGTGTTGGGGTTGATCTCGATTGTGGTGTTCCTATACCTGATCGACTACGCAGCGCGATTGTTGCGTCCCGTCAGCATCGCGCAGCGTGTGGGAGAGTCTGGGATCGCGGTCGTGCGGAACGTGTATCCGAAGCCGAGTACGCGCCCGCGCCTCGGCGAGGCGCCCCGCAGGCCGGTGGGCCCGGACCGAGTCGTCACCCACGCGGGCCCGTCGGGGTCGTACTGGCCGTGGACCTGGCGGGGCTGGTCGAGCGCGCGCGGCAGGCCAACGGGATTATCGAGTTCGTCCCGCAGGTGGGCGACTTCGTGGCGGTGGACGAGCCTCTGTTCGGATTGTACGGCGGCGCCAGGGCATCCACGACCGCCAGCTGCGGGCGGCCGTCGCGCTCGGGTCCGAACGGACCATGGACCAGGATCCGAGCTTTGCCTTCCGCATCCTCGTCGATATCGCGATCAAGGCGTTGTCACCGGCTATCAACGATCCGACTACGGCCGTGCTCTGCATCGACCAGCTTCACCGTCTGCTTCGGCTGGTTGGTCAGCGGCATGCCGGCGGTGAGGAATTCCGCGACGAGGCCGGCGAACCGCGGCTTGTCTTCCGGACGCCGAACTGGGAGGACTTTGTGCACCTCACGTGCACCGAAATACGGCACTGCGGCGCAGGCAGCGTCCAGGTCATGCGGCGGCTGCGTTCGATGCTGGGGAATCTCATGCAAACCCTGCCGCCGCATCGGCATGCCGAGCTGCGCCTGCAGCTGGACCTTCTGGATCGGGTGATCGACGGGCAGTACACCTTTCCCGAAGACCGGGCGATCGCCCGGATCCCGGATTCGCAGGGGTTGGGCGGGGCGTTGGGCATACAGGCCGCACCCGAGGCGCCAACCGCCGAAGGTGAGGGGCGCGACAAGTGAGGGCATGGTGGATTTGCGCGAGCGGCTGGAAGGAGTCAGAGCAGTTTGCCTCGTAGGCGTGAACCTGGGAATCAATGATGGCCATCGGGAAGCTCCTCCGTGTCGAGATGGTCTGACGCGCGTGCCGGCTCCGCACCGGCCTGTGATGTACTGATTCTGCGACCGTGGCCGCGTTGAAAGCCGAAGGGGCGCTCTGATCAGCCCGCGAATCAGCCACCGCCGAGCG